>QLIP01065625.1_pt1 | contig 25905 bp, 24 predicted proteins | sample 1769771 | NCBI WGS metagenome assembly QLIP01 (sample SAMN09428762, study PRJNA476227) | Gut metagenome, whole genome shotgun sequencing project. | isolation source: cecum | host: Rhizomys sinensis | place: China: Jinsha town of Minqing, Fujian Province | collected 2013-09-23 | reverse complement strand
TTCCAAGCATGTCAACATGGACCTTGCGCTTCCAAGCGCAACATCAACACATAGGCAGAAAAAAATTCTCCGTGTCTTATCTCCCACAATTTCAACGCTATCCCTTATATTTTCTGCGATGCTTTACTCTCCACCCGCTCGAAGAAACAGAGTGAAAGATTAGACACGCAGAACTTATTCTATGTGCGATTAAGAAAAGTTCTTTGAAGTTGCGCCTGAAGGCACCCGTTCTTTTTTGATGTCGCGCTTGGAAGCGCAACGTCCATGACAAAGCCACGCGCCGTGCGGCCCGCTCCGATGCTTCCATTGATGCTGCTTTGTCGTTGTCAAGGCGAGTAGCAAGGTGTGTGGCTTTGTCATGGATGACATGCTTCCAAGCATGTCGTGACAAGAGTTATAATATATTGGGTATAAGCAAATTTTATATAAACGATGCTTTGCGAGGATGATAATGTTGTTAAAAACGACACAGATTTTTAGCTTGCTCCGCAAGCGCGCAGATGAGACGGAATGGGAACGGGATTGAATCACCTCAACCTAACGCCTCTCTTTACGACATCACAATCCCGTCCCATCTGCGTCGTTGCTTTGCAACGAAAAAATCTGCGTTTCATTAAAACTTATATTCCGCATCTCATTAAACCTTTCAATCTGTGTTAATTATATAAAGCTTTAGATTTTACGCTGTAGGTGGTTGGGTGTTTGACGTCGCGCTTGGAAGCGCAACCTCCATGGTGACATGCTTGGAAGCATATCTTCCATAGCATCGCGCTTAGAAGCGAAACCCAATAACATTCCCATTTCCCTCTTGCTGCCCACTCCGCCGCGCGACAAAGTGGGTAGCATGGTTATGAAAATTTTTCGGACCAGCTGACCTTTCCGGTGCATGACTTATGTAAAAAAATAATCGGAAGTTTCACAACTTCCGATTATTCTTGTAGCTTTTTGAAAAATTCTCGTTCTTCACAGAGCAATCATCATTCTACTTAACCACTAACTTACAAATTTATATCACTATTACTTAAAAGATTTTTGACTTGCCATCTTTATCATTGTCTTGTTTTCTTTCACCTCATAGTCACTACTAACTAACAAAAAACACCACTGTGTATTTTGACGATGCAAAGTTAGTAATATTTTTTTAAATAATCATTATTTAATCAAAAAATTTTTAACGTTTCCGCTCAAATTAGGCTAAAATAGGCATTTTCAATTCCGATTATGACTCTTAAACTTAATATTTTTTGAAATTTATTGCATTTTTTGAGTCCTTCTTATTATTTTTGCATCTAAAATCAGAAATATGAGGTTTTCGAAACTTGTCGACTTCATTTTAATTTTCAGAAGTTGTCTAAACTTATTTTTTATTAAGTTTTGCGAGATATTTTTGAACTGATTTTTACACTCGAAGAGGAAGCAACCTTTCGGTTGGTTCCGATGAGAGGGAAAAAAGCAGTCAAAAAGATCCGCAAGGGTTAATAAAAGAATAAAATTCAACTTCAATTTTAAGATTCGTAAATAAGTTTAGACAACTTCTCAAATAAAGTTTAAACATCTATAATACCACGATGAAAAAAAACGCTCAATATTTGGCGGCACTCCGCCAATTGATGAAAGATCATAATGTGGCAGCATGCATTGTCTCCGGCACCGACCCGCATCAAAGCGAGCTCCCGCCGGCACACTGGCGCGGCCGCGAATGGCTCACTGCATTCGAATCTGAAAACGGTACGAATGGTACGGCGGTCGTTACGGCCGATGGCGCCTATTGTTGGACCGACTCCCGTTATTTTATTCAAGCCACCGAACAGCTCAAGGCCACAGGCTTCACTATGATGGAGGAGGATGGCCCCAATGCGGTGAACCTTATAGAATGGGTCACCTCCAACTTCACCACCAAAGATGGAGAGATTGCATTCAACGGCTCAACATTCTCGCACTCTTGGGTAGAGGAACTAAAGAGTGTGGCTAATGAAAAGAACCTTATCTGCAATCCAAGCCTTTCTCTTTTAGAGGATGTTTGGGACACTCGTCCGTCGCGTCCGATGAATCCGCTCTTCGTTCACGACGAAGATATTGTTGGCGAAACAGCCGAAAGTAAAATTCAACGCACCCTCGCCGCCGTGCAGAGCGAAGGTGCAGACGCAACATTCATCTCTGCGCTCGACGACATTGCATGGATAACCAACCTCCGCACAGCCAACGACATCGCCTTCTCGCCCATCTATGTCGCATTCCTATATCTCGACGACAATCAGCGAGTGCTCTTCATCGATGAAGAGAAGATATCGCCCGAGGTACGCGAACATCTCAACAAATACAACATTCAGACTCGCCCGTATGAATCGACCGGGGACTTCTTTAAAAATCAGACAAGCAATCTCAAAGTTTTGGTTGATCCCAACAAGACATCACACCGCAATTATTGTGAAGTTGGCGAGGCCCGCATCATTAACGGCGGTGCCTCAGTTGCACGCCTCAAGGGGGTGAAGAGCGAAAAGGCTATCTCGCATCTTGCAACCGCGATGGAGAAGGATGGCGTGGCGCTTACTCGCTTCATGATGATGATTGAACGCGAATATCCCACGGGCACACTGACTGAAATCGGACTTGCGCGTGCTCTGCGCCAATTCCGCCTTGACGATCCGACATGTGTCGACGAAAGCTTCGCTCCGATCCTTGGTTGGAATGCCAATGGTGCCATCGTGCATTACGAACCGAGCGAGGAATGCAGCCTTACTATCGAGGGCGATGGTCTGCTGCTCATCGACTCCGGCGGTCAGTATCTCTACGGCACAACCGACATTACTCGCACCATCGGACTGGGCAACCCGACCCACGAGATGAAACACGACTTTACTCTCGTACTCAAAGGACACATTGCCTTAGCTAAGGCCCGCTATCCGAAAGGTACACGCGGCACACAGCTCGACGTTCTGGCCCGTCAGTTCTTGTGGGAAGAGGGCAAAGCATACTATCACGGCACCGGACACGGCGTTGGCTTCTTTATCAACGTTCATGAAGGACCGCAAGCCATCCGCATGAACGACGTTCCTGTGGCTCTTGAGCCCGGCATGATAACCAGCAACGAACCCGGCCTCTATTACGAAGGACGCTACGGAATTCGTATCGAGAACCTAGTGGTTACCACACCGTGGAAGCAGACTGAATTCGGTGAATTCTATGAATTCAAGACCATGACACTCTTCCCGATCGACACGACATTGATTGATATGGAGATCATGACCGACGACGAAATCAAATGGCTTAACGACTACCATGCTGAGGTAGAGTCGCGTCTCACACCTCTATTGAACGCAGAAGAGGCCAGCTGGCTAAAAGCTAAATGTGCTTCTATCAGCAAATAAAGGTTGTTTAAACAACTTCAATACATATAACATACATACAATGGCAATTATAAGATCAGTTAGAGGTTTCACCCCTGAAATTGGAGAGGGTTGCTTCCTGGCAGAGAACGCCGTCGTGGTGGGCGACGTTGTGATGGGTAATGAATGTAGCATCTGGTATAGCACCGTATTGCGCGGCGATGTGAACTCGATTCGCATCGGCGACCGTGTCAACATTCAAGACGGCAGCGTGCTTCACACCCTATATCAGAAATCGACAATCGAAATCGGCAACGACGTTTCGATTGGTCATAACGTTGTGATTCATGGTGCCAAGATTCACGACTACGCCCTCATCGGCATGGGAGCCATCGTGATGGACGACGCCGTGGTTGGCGAAGGCGCACTCGTGGCCGCGGGCTCGGTGGTGTTGAGTCGCACGCAAATCGGTCCGAACGAGATGTGGGCCGGTGCCCCGGCGAAATTCGTCAAAATGGTGGAGCCCGAAAAGGCAAAAGAGATGAACGTCAAGATAGCCCGCAACTACTTGATGTACTCGAAATGGTATGACACCGACACCGAAACCACAACAGAAAACTAAGAAGGTGTTTAAACTTATCTATGCATAAAACCCGCTCAAAATAGGACTCAAACGGCTCAAAAACGATAAAATGAGAAAAACATTAACCTTTTTTTATCGAAAATTGCAAAAAAATTTGGTCATATTTAGAAGATTATATAATTTTGCATAGTTATATGCCGTAAGGGCCTCCATGTTGCCCCGAGGCAGAGTTAATTGAATTAATAATTATCAAATAAAAAAAGATCAAAACATGATTATCGTTCCAGTAAAAGAAGGCGAGAACATCGAGAAAGCTCTTAAGAAGTTCAAACGTAAATTTGAGAAGACCGGCATCGTAAAAGAATTGCGTTCGCGTCAGGCATTTGAGAAGCCCTCTGTGACAAACCGCAAGAAGATGATCAAGGCCGTTTACGTTCAGCAGCTTCGTCAGGCTGAGCAGTAAGAAGCCTCCTTTAACTCATCGCATAGAAAAATTCGGTGTATGTCTTTTTAGACCTACACTGAATTTTTGCGTTTTTATACCTCCGGCTCTTTGCCGCACTTATACTCTTTCAAACATAGAAGTTTAAACAACTTCAAATAAACGCAAACCGGATGTCACAGTGGATAGACAAATTCGATCAGTATCTGCGCCTTGAGCTTAACCGAAGTCTAAACACGACCGAGGCATACCGGCGCGACCTAACCGAATTTGCGAGCTGGATTACCAACAACCGAATAGACACTTTCAATCCAATCGATGTCACCACCTCCGACATGAGAGCGTGGCTCGCAAGTAGCGCATCCAAGCTTTCCCACCTAACGCTGAGACGCAAAGCGCAAAGCTTGCGCGCATTCTACCGTTGGCTACATCTCTGTGGCAAAATCAACACCAACCCTGCGGCCGACCTCCAACTCGCAAAAGCGCCAAAGCATCTGCCAACGTTCATCAAAGAGACCGAAATCGAAGAACTTCTCAACGAACTTCAATCTCGTCAGGACTTCGCCTCAATACGGGCCCGAATGATACTTTTGCTTTTATACTCCACCGGAATCAGACAGGAGGAACTACGAACGCTCACCGACTACGATATCGACTACTCGTTGGGAGAGATGCGAGTCACCGGCAAACGCAACAAGCAACGCGTCATCCCCCTCCCCATTGAACTGATGAATGAAATCCAGGAATGGCAGTCTACGCGCGACGCCCATAACCAATCATCGTCAGAAATAAAAGCACTCTTCCCAGGGGAACATGGTTTTATATCGCGAGCCACACTCTACCGCATAGTGAATCTGGGGCTCGCTTCCACATCGTCATCAAAAAAGAGTCCGCACGTGCTGCGTCACACCTTCGCCACAGCGATGCTTAACAACGGCGCGGCGCTCGACTCCGTAAAAGAGTTTCTTGGACACACTTCGCTCTCTACCACCCAGATATACACACATCTATCATTTGCCGAACTAAATCGAACATATCGCGCGGCACATCCACGAGCAAAAAAATAGAAAAAAAATCGACTACAATTTAACAAAGTTAATCTTTTTTTTGTTAACTTTGTATAACGTTGATTCAACTTCACTCTTAGAGGTTATTCAAACAACTTCTTAAGATGAGATCAACGTCTACATTCACTAACCAATAAACAACAATATTATGGAAGCTACAATCAAAGCGATTCACTTCGACGTTTCAGAGAAACTCGTGGCATTCATCAACAAGAAAGTTGACAAACTTAGTCGACGTTTTGAAGCTATCACAGCCGCCGACATCACATTGAAGGTCGTAAAACCCGAAAGCGCAATGAACAAAGAGGCATCCGTAAGATTAGCCGTTCCGCCCGCAGCCGAACTCTTCGCTTCTAAGACCGCAGATACATTCGAAGAGGCTATCGACCTCTGTCTCGATGCACTCGAGCCCAAACTCGAGAAAGGTAAGCAAACTCGTTAATACACACCAAACACACCATCGTTCAGGGCATTATGCCCTTTGATGCAAACAATCGTGAAGAAAAACAGTAAACATCAGATAGTCCCCAAGAGAATGCGTCGCATCCTCTTGGGGGCAACTATTCTTCTCCTCATCGCAATTATTATCTTAGCCCCGGCTTTCTGGGGCTCAGCCAATCGGACGGCAACCATTCGCATTCCGCGCAATGCCACATCCGAACAGGTATCCGACTCATTAAGCAAATACCTGGGCGAGAAGTATGCCGCTAAAGTTATGAAACTGGCGCGATTTCAAACATCCGATTTCAGCAAACGTCGTGGTGCTTACGAGATTACGAAAGGGATGTCGCCCCTTCGCGCAGCGCACAAGATTGCTCGCGGCGGACAGACGCCGGTGCGCGTCACCATCAACGGATTCCGCGGGCTGCCTGTCGTGGCCGAACGCATAGCAGGCAAACTCGATATCCCGGCTGACTCAATCACTGCACTCCTCGCCGACCCAAACGTGACCCGACGTTATGGTCTGGAACCGGAGTCGGCTCTTGCACTCTTCATCGACGATAGCTTTGACTTCTATTGGACAGCCTCGGCTCGCGACGTGATTGAAAAGATTGGCGACAATTATCTTAAATTCTGGAACAAAGAGCGCACCACCAAAGCTGAAGCACTTGGCATTACTCCCCTCCAAGCCGAGACTATAGCATCGATTGTTGATGAAGAAACCAACAACGCGTCGGAGAAAGGGAAGATAGGGCGTCTATATCTAAACCGATTCAAAAAGGGGATGAGACTTCAAGCCTGCCCCACCATCCGCTTTGCTGTGGGCGACTTCACAATCCAGCGCGTATTGAACGAGCATCTTTATATCGACTCGCCCTACAATACATATCGCAACGCAGGACTGCCCCCCGGTCCGATTCGCACCACACGCCGCCAGACGGTCGACGCTCTGCTTGACAGTGAACCCAACGACTATCTCTTCATGTGCGCAAAAGAGGACTTTTCGGGCACACACAACTTCGCCTCGACATTTGCCGAACACTCCGCCAATGCCACTCGCTATAGAAAAGCACTTAACGCCAAAGGAATACACTGATTTGAAACAGATTGCATCCATACTGCTTCTTCTCCTCACAGCCGTCGAGACATTACATGCACAGACGGCTGTCGATTCTTTGTCTTCAAGCAGAAACTGGTGGGATCTGCTATGGCGAGGCGAACTTAGCTTAAGCGATCCAACCGTGGAATATCCTAAATTCCTCGGCTTCTGCGTCAACACTTACAACGTTGTGAATCGTGCCATCAACACGCACGACACAGCCTATGTAGTCGAGACCGACAAAACTTGGAAGATTCAGCTACTTTTCGACAACTGGAGCGATTCTTACAATCTCAACCCTAGCGAAAAGATGCCCATCACAATGATCAGCAACCCATATTCGAACGTCGGAGTATATCTGCATTGCCTTGGGGTGAGTGCCGGCTATTCGATCGATTTACAAAACGTGCTATATGGTCGACCCACCAACCATGGCAAATGGGACATCGGTCTGGCTTGTGCGCTTTTCAAAATCGAATACCACCAATGGAACAACACCGGGGGCAGCATTATACGCCGATTCGGAAAATATAACAACGGTGAGCCAACCGATATAACATTCACCGGGGCCCGTCAACGCACTCATGGCGTATCGGGGTATTACGTTTTCAACAGCAAACGTTACTCACATCAGGCCGGCTATAACTTTTCGAAATTCCAACTCAAAAATGCCGGAGGCATGATGCTCGGATTTCTCTACGACTCGCTCGACATCGATATGAATATGAATGAACTGCCGGAATTTCTGACATCTTATCTAACCATTGCTCCGCGCGACTACAAATTTCACTACCGCACCGCCAATCTTCTCTGCGGATACGGATTCAATTGGGTCTGGAACAAACATCTAATGTACAATATTACATGTCTGCCCGGCATAGGTATAACCAATACCTACGACGACTCTTTCGAGCAGAATCTAATACTGCCGGCAGTCTCAATTAAGGCAATGAACTCACTCACATACAACAACAAAGACTTCTTTATCTGCGCCGTCGGAAAGATAGATGGCAATTGGTACAGATCGTCGAAATTCTCACTCCTCTCCACAATTCCGAACGCCAACCTGTCGGTCGGAATCAGATTTTAAACATCGAAGTTGTTTAAACAAATGTTTCAAATTCAAAGCTTATGACCACACACGATATCGACAAAAAATATATGGCTCGCGCCATTCAACTCGCCGCAAACGGTGCCGGATTCGTATCGCCCAATCCGCAGGTAGGAGCCGTGATTGTAGCCCCCGACGGGCGTATCATCGGCGAAGGCTGGCATCGCATATATGGCGAAGCTCACGCCGAAGTCAACGCCGTTCGCTCGGTCGCCCCCGACGATGAATCCCTGCTTAGCCAATCTACAATCTACGTTACGCTGGAGCCATGCTCACACTATGGCAAAACGCCGCCCTGCTCACTGCTCCTGATTGAAAAAAAACTGAAGCGCGTTGTGGTAGGCACGCTCGACCCATTTCCTGAAGTAAGCGGTCGCGGCATCCGCATGCTCCGTGAAGCCGGCATCGAAGTTACGGTAGGATGTCTCGAAAAGGAGTGTCGAGAGCAAAATCGTCGTTTCATGACAGCCCATACCCAGCAACGTCCCTACATACAACTAAAATGGGCGGAAAGTAGCAATCGCAAAATTGCCGCCATAAACGAACATGGTGAGCAACAACCCGTTGCGCTCTCCACTCCGCTATCGTTGGTTGAGATGCATCATCAGCGTGCTCTTGCCGACGCCATCCTTGTCGGCACACAGACCATCATCACCGACAACCCCTCGCTCACGGTGCGCCATGCACCCGGACGCGACCCCCGACCCGTGATATTCAGTTCTGAACGCCTGCCCCAGGACGCGAATATTTTGAAACGAAACCCCATCATTCTCGACCCTGGCAAACCACTGGCCGAGAATATGAAACGGCTCTATACCGAGCACAAAATCACGTCGTTAATGGTAGAAGGAGGCGCAAAGATACACAACAGCTTCATTGCCGCAGAACTCTTCGACGAAATACGCATCGAACAATCTCCGATCGAGATTGAGCAGGGCGTCGACGCCCCGCTCATCACGGCACCCATACGAATTGTCGAAACTCACCAAATCGAAGAAAATCACATCACAACCTATTGGAAAGATGTAAAAAAGGCTTAAAATTAATTTAAAATAGCTTAAATATAAATTTTGCGCCTCAAATTAGCTCAAATATCGGCAATTTATGCTAAATTTGCAAGTTGAAACAACATACGAAAGTTAAAACAACTTCATTCTAAAAAAATTGAAACGAGTGAAACTTAATAGCAAATTATCAAAAATAATCGTTGCCCTCTTCATCGGAGCGGCATTCGTCACATCTATCTCATCGTGCAACTCTACCGAGGAGGAGATTAAACCATATTTAACGCCGGAAAATGTTGCCGTAACCTCATTCAAAATCTCTAACAAAAAGATTTCGGCCAACCTCGACACAACCTTCTTCTCGATCGATCTCGAAAACGGAGTTATCTTCAATGCCGACTCACTGCCTGCTGGCACTGAGATCAACAAGCTCGTCACAACCATCAAATATTCGTCATATGCAACACAAGCAGTGATTAAGATGGAGGGCGGCACAACTCGTACCGACACTGTTGACTACGCAAAAACCACAACCGATTCAATCGACTATACCGGTAAGGTTACACTCCGCTTAGCCACAGCCAACAACTCTGTGGTGAAGGAGTACACAATCAAGATAAACGTTCATAAACAGGACGTCGACTCTCTAATCTGGGCCGACGACCAGAAGAACGCGCTTCCCGCACGCCAAGCATACCCCGTTGAACAGAAATGCGTATCTTACAAAAACAAAGCAATCTCTTTGATTCAGGAGCGCGACAACAGCTATACGCTTGCAAGTTCTGACGACCTTTACAACAACAAATGGGAGAAGCAAGCCGTTACATTGGGCTTCACACCCGACATCCGCTCGCTCTGCGCCAGCGACTCAATACTTGCAATTCTCGACAAGCAGGGCAACATGTATGAGTCGACAGATGGTTTGAAATGGACAGCCACCGGCAAACAGTGGCATTCAATCATCGGCGGATACAACGAAACCGTTCTCGGCATTCGCAACAACGGAACGGCTTTCGAATATGCACAATATCCTCAGAGGAACCTGGTTGTAACAACAATTGATCCGCAATTCCCCATCACCGACCAGTCGAATTTCGTTACGACTAAAAATCGCTGGACCACCACTCCAGCCGGTTTGATGATGGGTGGAAAGAGAGCTGACGGCAGCATCTCCGACTGCACATGGGGCTTCGACGGACGTGTTTGGGCATGCCTTGCGCAAGGTACAATTCCCGCGGTAAAGAGCCCGTCAATCATCCCCTACTACAATTTCCGACACACAGAAAACGCCTGGGAGGCAACCGAGTATCCAGTGTGGATGCTTGTATGCGGTCAGGACGATAACGGCAATTACAACCGCAACACATACCTATCGTACGATAACGGTATCACATGGAGCAAAGCCGATGAGAAATTGCAATTGCCAAAAATAATCCCGGCAATGTCGCAATGCGACAACGTAGTGATGACCACTCGCAAGAGCTTCGATCTCGCCAACAACTGGAAGAAGAAGCCGGGTATGATGCGAATCACATCAGAAGTTGTAGGCTCAACACTCTATTGGGAGTGCCCCTATATCTACCTCGTTGGTGGAAAGCGTAACGACGGTGCACTCTTCGACACCATCTGGCGCGGTGCACTGGCACGTCTCACCTACCCGCCCATCATCTAAGATGAAGAGCGCAAAGTTACACTTAATCTTCATCGCAACCATAATCCTTTTTGGAGCCTTATCGCTCCACGCTCAAGAGGATTATCGTTATGAAGCGGGAGGCGGAGTCGGCATCACCGGCTATAACGGCGAAGCAAACACAAGCCTGCCATGGCACCAGCCAGGCGTCGATATCGAAGCTATGTTTCGCTATATTGCCAACCCCCGATGGGGCTGGAAGACTGCAATTCAATTCGGAAATCTGAAGGGCGACCTAAAGAGAGAGGCAAACCAGATGCCAACCGATATGAGCCGCGCATTCAGCCGTAATTACTGCGAAATTGCAGAAACCGCGGAATTTAACTTCTTCAACTTTGGTCAGGGAGAGACCTACCGACATCTAAAAAAAATAACACCCTATATCACTGCCGGATTCGGCATTATGGCATGGAGCGACAACGGCTCGATGCATATGACACCGATAATCCCCGTGGGTATAGGATTGAAATATAAACTAAGCGAACGTCTGAATTTAGGATTCAGCGTCCTGATGAAAAAGACATTCAGCGACCACATCGACGGCGTAGTTGATTCGTTCGGAATAGCAAGCTCTTGGATCAAAAACAAGGACTGGTGCTCGAGCGCCAACCTAACCATCAGCTATGAGTTCAGCCAACGTTGCGCTGTATGTAATTACAAAGATAGATTATGAATGAGAAGACAATAACATGCGAAGAGATTAATCTTCAACGAGTACCGAAACACGTTGCCATCATTATGGATGGTAATGGTCGTTGGGCACGCCAACGTGCACGCGACCGTAGCTTCGGACACACGGAGGGAGTAAATAGCGTTAACCTAATTACACGCCTTTCGTCCGACCTCGGAATTGGATATCTCACACTATATGCCTTCTCGACCGAAAACTGGAATCGTCCCCAGCCTGAAGTCGAGGCTCTGATGCACCTGATCGGTTGGACCATTTGCAAAGAGACACCCGACTTGGTGAAGAACAACGTTAAAATTAATCTTCTCGGTGAAATTGACCGACTACCTGCCGAAGTGCGCGCCAACCTCGAAGAGGGCTGCCGAGCCACAGCACATTGCACCGGTCTCAACCTGCAGATATGCCTCAGCTATTCGGCCCGCTGGGAGATGACCGATGCCGTGCGTCGTCTGGCGCAAAAGGTAGCCAACGGTGAACTCAAAAGCGACGAAATTACAGAAGAGACTATCTCGAATGCACTCACCACTCACGGCATGCCCGACCCCGACCTGCTTATTCGCACCGGTGGCGAACATCGCATCAGCAACTTCCTCCTTTGGCAGATTGCTTACAGCGAACTCTATTTCACACCCGTTCTGTGGCCGGAATTTGGTCGCGATGAATATGTCAAGGCTCTCCTTGATTATCAGAACCGCGAACGACGCTTCGGCATGACCAGCGATCAAGTAAAAGACACACAAACAACATAATCCTCCCGAACCATCTTCGACACATCGAATATATGAAACACTTAAGCAAGATAATCCTTTCAATCCTCGCACTCGGAGTCAGCGTAGGAGCATCGGCACAAGATATCAATACGGCGGTGCCCGTAGACACTATCTACACCCCTGATGTTATCTACACTCCGATTCCCAAAAACTATGAAATTGCCGACATCCGCGTTTCAGGTGTACCTGCGTCCGACTCATACATCGTGATTGGGCAGTCAGGTCTCTCTGTCGGCGATCGTGTTGACATTCCGGGCGATGACATCACACAGGCCGTTAAGCTTCTTTTCCGCACCGGTCTCTTCTCTAAGATTCAGATTAACGTCGACAAAATTGCCGGCGACAAAGTGTGGTTGGAAATTGCTGTAAATCAACGCCCCCGTCTGTCGGGATTGAAATTCACCGGCACACGCAACGGCGACAAAAAGGATATCGAAGAGCGCCTCGGAATGGTTGAGGGTCAACAGTTGAGCCCCAACATCCTCCGCCAGGTAAAACGCCTCGTGTCTGAGCACTACGAGAAGAAGGGTTTTAAAAATGTTGAAGTAACCCTCTCAGAAACACCCGACCTCTCGAAAGAGAATATGGTGTTCCTAAACATCGATGTGAATCGTAATAACAAAATCAAGGTTAACCAGATTCATTTCGCGGGCAACGAAGTGCTTACTGACCGCAAACTCAAAAATGTGATGAAGAAAACCACGGAGAAGAAAGACCTCCTGAAACTCTTTGCTCAGAAAAAGTTTGTGGATCGTGACTTTGCCGACGACCGCGAGCGTATCATCCAGAAATACAACGAGTTGGGTTATCGCGATGCGCGTATCGTAAAGGATAGCGTCGTGAAATTCGACGACAAGACAGTCGACGTCTTCCTAACCGTCGATGAAGGTAAAAAGTATTATATCAGCGACATCTCGTGGGTTGGTAACACCGTATACCCGACCGATGTCCTGAACCAGGTGTTGGGTATGTATCCCGGCGATGTCTACAACCAGAAGTTGCTCGACAAGCGCGTAAAGGAGGACGACGATGCTGTGTCTAACCTATACCTTGACAACGGTTACCTCTTCTTTACACTCGTGCCTATTGAAGAGAGTATCTCGGGCGACAGCGTTGCACTTCAGATGCGCGTCATCGAGGGTCCGCAGGCTCGAATCAACAAAGTTATCATCAATGGTAACGATCAGCTATACGAGAAGGTTATTCGTCGTGAGTTGCGCGTGCGCCCGGGCGATCTTTTCTCTAAAGCAGACCTTATGCGTTCGGCCCGCGAAATTGCTGCCGGCGGTCACTTCAACCCCGAAACCATGGGTGTGAACCCGCAGCAGAATGAAAGCGACGGTACGGTCGACATCGTATTCGACCTCGAACAGAAGGCTAACGACAAAGTTCAGCTCTCGTTCGGTTGGGGACAGACAGGTGTGACCGGTCAGGTGTCGCTCTCTTTCTCGAACTTCTCAATGAAGAATCTCTTCAACCCGAACGCGAATCGTGGCATCATCCCGCGCGGCGATGGTCAGACATTCTCAATCTCTGCTCAGACCAATGCCAAGTACTTCCAGAACTACAGCATTTCGTTCTACGATCCCTGGTTGGGCGGCAAACGCCCCAACTCATTGCAGGCGTCGATCGACTATAGCCGAATGACGGGTGTGAACGATGCATTCTACGGTCAGCAGTGGCAGAACGCATACTACAACAACCCCTACCTGATGTATGGTGCATCATCCTACAACTCAGGCTATGGTCAGTATATGTATCAGAATGCATACGACCCCAACAAACTGTTGCAGATGGCCGGAGCCAATATCGGTTTTGGTACACGTTTGAAATGGCCCGACGACTACTTCCAGCTTCAGGCGGCACTCGGTTACCGTTGGTACTCGCTCAAGAACTGGCAGTATCTCTACTACATGACCAATGGCGTGTCTAACTCATTGACATTTAATGTAACGTTGTCGCGAAGCTCAATCGACAACCCGATCTATACTCGTCGCGGTTCGCAATTCTCGGTCGACTTCACACTCACGCCTCCGGCATCGCTCTTTGGCAAGAAGGATTGGAAGAAACTCTACGAAGAATCGAGCTACAGCAACACCAACGTTACACAACGTGAGGCAGCTCGCACACAGCTCTACCGTTGGATTGAATACTGGAAACTTCGCTTCAAGAGCAAGACATACACTCCGCTCACCGATCCGAACGGCAAATATACACTCGTGATGATGACGCGTGCTGACTTCGGTTTGATCGGTTCGTACAATCGTTACTGCCGCACACCGTTCGAAACATTCTACTTCGGTGGTGACGGTATGTCGGGATATACAACAACTGCAACCGAAACCATCGCGATGCGCGGTTATGAAAACGGTCAGTTCACACCCTACCGCCAGGATGGTTATGCCTACAGCAAGTTCACTATGGAGCTTCACTTCCCGTTCCTGTTGCAACCCTCTACAACGATCTATGCGTTGGCATTCGCCGAAGCGGGTAATGCATGGAACGATATCCGCGACTTCTCACCCTTCAACCTTAAGCGCAGTGCAGGTGTCGGAGCTCGTGTATATCTCTCAGTGCTCGGTATGCTCGGTATTGACTGGGCCTACGGTTTCGACCGCGTTCAAGGATATCGTGGTGGCAGTCAGATCCACTTCATCCTCGGACAGGAATTCTAAAAAACGTATAGAGGTCAACCTTTTTAACGATTTTTGTAACCAAGATAAGATTGAAGTTGTTTAATCCTTTATGAAAGAAGCTTAAACAACTTCAATACAATTAATCCTTAGAGCAAAACGTTGGTCTAACTATTGAAGTTAATTTAATCACCTAAAAACAAACATTAGTTATGAAAAAGATTTTTATTACCTTATGTTTGGTACTTGCCGGACTCGGAAGTGCCTCGGCTCAAAAGTTTGCCTTGATGGATATGGAATATATCTTGCGTAATATTCCGGCCTATGAGATGGCTAACGAACAACTGTCGCAGGCCTCGCAACACTGGGAGAAGGAGGTTGAAGCTGTCAGCAAAGCAGCCGAGACAATGTATAAAAACTACCAGTCGGATATGGTGTTCCTGACCGACCCGCAAAAGAAGAAACGCGAAGAGGAGATTGTAGCGAAAGAGAAGGAAGCAACAGATTTGAGATACAAATACTTCGGTCCGGAAGGCGAACTTTTCAAGAAACGTCAATCTTTGATCAAACCCATCCAGGAGGATATCTACAACGCCGTTAAGGCCGTTGCTGAAGAGAAAGGATACATGGCGGTTTTTGATCGAGCTTCGTCGCAAAGCATTATCTTCGCCTCGCCCAAGATTGACATCAGTAATGAGGTGCTCACAAAACTCGGTTATGGTCAGAAATAATCGAACCATAACTTTGAACATTTCATGAATTTGCTTAACTTTGCAACAGAATAATATAATTTTAAACGACAATAGAAAATGTTAAAGAAATTTTTACTCGCAGTGGCTGTGATGCTCCCTATGTTCGCATCAGCCCAGACTATCAAAATCGGCTTGATCGACACAAGCGCAGTTATCCAGGTTATGCCTGAGACAACAGCAGCACAGACAAAACTTCAGGACACTCAGAAAAAATATCAGGACGAATTCAATCGCCTTGAGACTGAATACAAGAGAATGGTAGATGAGCTCCAGAAGATGAAAGAGGATGAACTCCCCGCAATCAAAGAGCGTAAGACTCGCGAGATTACAGACTACCAGCAGAAGGTTCAGGCTTTCATGCAGTCTGCAGATCAGGACATCTCTCGTCAGCAGCAGGAATTGATGGCCCCCATCTTCACTAAGCTTCGCAACGCAATTGAATCTGTAGGCAAAGAGGGTGGCTTCAGCATGATCCAGAACTACTCGCCCGACCAGACTCTCTACTATGCAGAGCCCGTAGTTGACATCACTCCGTTGGTGAAGGCAAAACTCGGCATCAAGGAGACTCCGGCTGCCGCTGCTAAGAAATAAGGAATTCCATCAAATCCTATAAATGCGAAGTCCAGCAATTGGGCTTCGCATTTTTATAAGTAAAAAATATTCACCACCAAATTCGCCCTGAATATGACCGAACCTACCTATGCCCCAATTGGAGTCTTTGATTCCGGTTATGGCGGTCTGACCATTCTGAAAGAGATTCGACACACACTGCCTCAATACGATTACATCTATTTAGGCGACAATGCACGCGCACCCTATGGCACACGCAGCTTCGATGTTGTGTACGAATTCACGCTCCAAGCCGTGGAACATCTCTTTGCACAGGGTTGTCAGCTCGTTATTTTGGCTTGCAATACTGCATCGGCTAAGGCTCTTCGTTCTATTCAACAGCAAATTTTGCCAACACATTATCCCGGTCGGCGAGTGCTGGGTGTAATACGCCCCACAGTCGAAGCGCTGGGAAATCTTACACACACCAACCACACTGGCTTACTTGCCACACCCGGAACAACCAACAGCCATTCATACAAAATGGAGGTTGAAAAGCTTTATTCAGAAATGAATATTGAAGAACTTGCGTGTCCGATGTGGGTACCACTCGTGGAAAATGGCGAATTCGAAAGCGATGGAGCCGATTGGTTTGTTAAGAAATATCTTGATCAGATCATGACCCTCGATCCGCAAATCGACACACTGATTCTGGGATGCACTCACTATCCCCTTCTTCTTCCCAAAATACGTCGTTATGCCCCTGAAAAGGTCAATATCATAGCTCAAGGAGCACTGGTGGCAGAAAGTTTGAAAGATTATCTTCATCGACACCCAGAGATGGAGGAACGATGCTCAAAACACGCATCGCTGAGATACCTCACCACCGAGAGTCCCGATAAATTCGATCAACTTGCAGCCCTCTTTATGCAAGACGAAATATCATCAACCCGAATAACACTTTAGACAGTGGATCATACGACCAACATCGAAACACTAAGACGCAAAATCCGTCTTATGAACTATCACGACACTCTGGTGCTGATTAACGAATATATCGCCGTGAATCCCGACGACGACCGAGCGCTCACACTGCGAGGCATGAAGCACTGGGGAGCCGGCAAACGCGCTCTCGCCATCAACGACTATCTGCGCGCTCTGGAAATTAATCCACAAAGCACAGCCCGCGCCGCCCTGCAATCGGCCACCGAGATTCTCGACTACCGCAACACCGACCTCTTCAACCCCTAACCTCCCCGTAAATTTTAGAATACTCGCCACCTGATTATGTAAGAATAGCTTCCATAACCATGCTGTCAACCCTGCCGCGTGTCAGGGCGGGTAGCAAGGTGGGCAGCACGGCGCGCGTAGGAGGGCATGGGGGACGCGCTTCCAAGCGCGTCGGCTCTTTCTTGCATATTACACTGATTATTATATGGATAGAATTTGCGCCTGAAGGCGCCCGGTAAGTTTTATGTCGCGCTTGGAAGCGCAACCCCCATAACACTCCCCATTCCCCCGTGCTGACCGCTCTGCCGCTCACGATAGACAACCAAAGTGGGCTCACAGGCGGCAGAATTAGATAAATAGAGCTATTCTGAATGATAAAGATATTGTAGTATTATCACGGATCCCTACCTACATTAGTCGTAAATAATTTTAAGTAATGTACCTCTCAAAAATTAGGTTGTCGGATAGCCGGCAGTTAGAATTCCTGCACGACGAGGATAAAGCATCAAAGGTTTCTCAACGCTCCAGCCCCGCGACATATTGCGAAGGTATAAACGTGCCAAGCCTCGATACTCACGACAATAGCCACGCAACTCGCCAAAAATCTCTGTCATATCCGACACGCGATTCATCATAAATTCCACAATGATGCGTCCATTCAACACTAAGCGCGCAAAAATCTTATCGCCATAACAGATCTCACGACCTCGAGCCCCAACCACTCGCGCATCGGCATACGGATCAACAGAACTCCGAATACCCTTTATGGCCGAACCTCCACCGCGACTTACATCATTTTTATTGTTTACCGAATTCATATTTACCGCTGTCATGGTATGTGTTGATCTATTCATATTTCCTATCCTTTTCAGTTTATATTTCCACGATGCAAAATTAGACACCGAGACTGCAAAATTATGACACTACAATGCAAACAAATGTTAAATACTTATCAATTATAGTATCGATTAACATAAGACTCCATCCCCTTTAAGAATTCCGCATCAAAATTTATTTTATGCACTAAATATATTTGCAAAATAGAAGAAAATGAATTAACTTTGCATTGAAGTTGTAGAGACTTCTTTATATATCGGCTTATGCCACTGTGTAGAGTCGGTCAAAACTTCGACAAATGGATGCAGAAATGGTGGAATGGTAGACACGAAGGACTTAAAATCCTTTGGCCTTTACCGGCTGTGTGGGTTCGAGTCCCACTTTCTGTACGATACAAACGGAACCGAACAATGTGCGGTTCCGTTTTTTTTAATTAAGAAGTTGCTTAAACTTCATTCTAATTGCTAATTGCGTTGGGTATGAGCCAAAATCTGAAGATGGAAACGCGCATTGGTATGCGCCTGTCGCAGCAACAGCTTCGCTTCGTGAAGTTGTTGGAGCTCAATGCGCCCGAACTTGATGAAGCCGTAGAACGAGAATTGGAGGATAACCCGGCATTGGGCGTTGTTGAACAAACCGCTCCCATTGAGGATTCACCCCGCAATTCGCTATTTCATCTAAATCGTGACCAACGCGACGACGCACCGCAATTTACTCCGATCGATGACTCCGCGTCGCTTTACGATCACCTTAACGCTCAATTATCGGAGCGCAACCTCTCCCCCACTTTCGAAGAGGCAGCGCAATACATCATTGGCAATCTCGATTCGAATGGTTACCTTTTGCGCCCGCTGGCAAACTTGGTCGACGATATGGCATTCGGTCCCGGCATCGACATATCGCTCGAAGAGGCATCGGAAGTTTTACAAGTCGTTAAGAGTCTTGATCCTCCGGGCATCGGTGCAACCGACCTACGAGAATGTCTGGAATTGCAACTCCTGTCCCTGCCCCACAATGAAACGACAAACGATGCTCTCCGCATTCTGCGTGAAGCCTACGAGCCCTTCACTATGAAGCATAAGAAGCGCATCGTATCAATTCTAAAACTTACAGACGAGCGTGTGTCGGCAGCCACCGAGCTTATTCGCAGCCTCAACCCCAAGCCGGGGGCGTCGCTATCCTCGAATGCGACAGACAACGCCAATATCATCATTCCCGACTTCATCATCAACAACGAAGAGGGTGAGCTGACCATTACGCTTAACAACAACATCCCGGAGCTACAAATTGAGCAAAGCTTTGAGGCCGCCGTTGCCGATATGAACCAACGCGCGGCAACACGTAAAGAGCGACAAGGGTCGGAGTTTATAATTAGCCGTTATAACGACGCGCGCGACTTTATTCGCATCCTTACTCAACGTCAACAAACCATGATGTCGGTCATGACCGCAATCATGAAGATTCAGAAGGAGTACTTCCTGACTGAAGACGTTTACAGACTGAAGCCGATGATGATTAAGCATGTGGCCGAACTTACAGGATATGACCTATCGGTCATTTCGCGCGCCACTACAAATAAATTCGTCGCCACTCCGTGGGGCATATTCCCACTCCGCTTCTTCTTCAGCGACAGCATAGGCGAAGCGGAAGAGGAGACCGAAGCCGTTACAAACCGCAAAATCGAGGCAGAAATTACTGCCCTGGTTGAAGCCGAAGATAAACAGAAACCGCTCTCCGACCAGAAGATTATGGAGGAGATGCTGACTCGAGGCTTCGAGGTGTCACGACGCACCGTAGCCAAATATCGCGATCGTGTCGGCATTCCTGTAGCTCGACTTCGAAAAGAGTTATAACGATTCAAATTAACACGCAATAACAACATAATCCGATTATGCAGAAATATAGATTTATAATCGCTCTCATTGCAATACTCTCCTTTGCATTGCCATCATGGTCAATTACCGAAAAGGAGATGGAACAAGCTCGCGTCATCGCTGCCAAGGCTTATCTTCGTTATGCCAACGACGGCTCAGGATATCTTGATGACATCAAAGCTTCAACCATGTCCGAACTGCAAAGCAAACTCAAGCCGAAGGAACTTGAGAATCTCAAGACTTTCAACTCGGTTAAAGTTCCGTCTGATTATTCATCGTGGGATAAATCTAAACTGACAGAATTCTGGGGCAGCACCTTCTTCACTTCGCCCAACCTTGCCGACAAAGGGAAGCAGGCTAAGAGCACAGTGCGCCGTCGTATAGCCGACCTCTTAGTCGATGATAAAAAGGTTGAAACACCGGCCGAAGAGGAGAAGCCTACCGAAGAAACAGAACCCGCGCCTACAGAGTCGGAGCCTGTTGCACCGACCGCGACTGTCGAGAAGCCAGACACCACTCAACTGCTCGCCGACCAGCAGGCTGTTGCCGACGACGCTGCCAATAGCCAGGAACTTAAAAAGGATAACGGTGAAACTTGGATTTTTACCATCATACTTATTGTTCTGATTGGTGTGGTGATATGGTTAGTGGTCTTCGCTGCCAACATCATGAAGCGTCAGGGACAAGAAAAATCTAACAGCGACAACTATGATTCCGACCCGCAGCCCGAAAAGCCGCGTCGTCGAGAATCTGTTGCAGCTCAACCCGTGGCTATGCCTGTAGCCGCAAACAATGAGATTGAGCGCGAGCTCCGCGAACAGGTACGCCTCTTAGATGAAGAGAATGCTCAACTTCGCCGTCAGCTTCGCACCGCAAACGAAGAGGCTACGCGCCTGCACACCGAACTCGAAAATGCTCGCGCACTTCTGGCCAACAATGCCCGCCAGCAATCGCAAGCCACCCCGGCCCGCACCTCAGCGGCGTCTGCACCGCCGGCGCGCAATATGCCCAACGTCGTATATCTCGGACGTGTAAATCGCGACGGAATTTTTGTACGCGCCGATCGTCGCATCACCCCCGGTGCCACCATATATCGTCTTGACACTCGCGATGGTCTCGTTGGTACGTTCCACGTTGTCGATGAACCCGAGATTGTGGACTTTGCTCTTACCAATCCAGCGGAATATCTGGGGCATGGTTGCGCTTCGAACGAAGACCTTCTTGACACACATGGAGTTAGCCGTATTATAACCGACAATGCGGGCACTGCCCTCTTTGAAGAGGGCCGCTGGAAAGTACTCCGCAAATCACGCATCCGTTACGAATGAATCAACGCAATCTAATCATATCGCTCATCTTGTTGCTCCACGCCTCATTTGCATGGAGCACCGAGATTGTAGTGACACGCGGCAACCTTCAGCAAATCATTTCTCAACTCTCGGCTTCGACTGCGAATCCGTTAGTCCTAAAAGGAGAGATTGATATCACTGAAGCCAATGCCTTTGCAAAATTACCGGCCACAATCAAACAGCTCGACATCTCGAACCTCGAGATATACAACGGAAATGAGCATTGCGATTCATTGCCGGGAAGATGCTTCTTTGCAAGTACACTCACCGAAATAGCACTACCCAGTACACTCCGCGCACTCGGAGAAGGCACTTTTGCCCACTCTGCACTGCATAGCATCAAGCTTCCGCAAGGAATCACAACGCTTCCGGAATACTGCTTCTATGGCGCATCAGCATTATCGGATATTGATGGCATCGCCAACATCACCGAAGTCGGAAACTACGCCCTCTGTAACACAGCAATCAGGTCGTTGAATCTCGCTAAAGCGCAACGAATCGGTGATTTTGCATGTGCTATGATTTCTTCGCTTGAAGAACTTCTGATTTCTGAAAACACGACGATCGGAATAGCTGCTTTTGCCGGCAATTCGGAGCTATCCTCCTACATTGCCTCATCGACCGGAGCGCCATTGCAACTCTTTGCATCGGGCAATACAAAATTAGAACTTTCAATCAACGAAGCTACTGTTGCCGAAGGTGCATACGCCGGATCCGATGCCTCGAGCGTCAGATTCGGAGCGAATGTAAGCCGAATCAACTCTGCTGCTCTGGCATCGATGACGAAGCTCAAACAGATAAATGTTTCCAGCCTGGGCGACCGTATACCCACCACGGCTACCGATGCATTCACCAATATAGATGCTCCCTCTGTTACGCTTCATATAGCCGCCGGCAAATCTGCCGTATGGAAAGCAGATCCAATCTGGGGCAAATTCTTCATTCCCGAAGCAACTAACGTCGACATCAACAAAAACGGTTCGATATCGGTTCGCCGCGAAGGAAACGACATCCTAATTACAGCCCCGATTCCGATGGAACGCATTGAAATGTATACGCTTTCTGGTGTCGTTCTAAAACAACTCTCTGACTGCGGCACATCAATTCGAATAGAAACTATAACCTCCGAACCGGTAATAATCTCCATCCGTGCCGGAGAACTGAAATCAATAACGAAACTAAGATAATGGGTAAAAATAAACTAAAAAAATTTGCGGAGATGGAGGAATTTGCATGCGCTTTGCAATATCCCCGCGAAGAATTAATCAAGAACGGATTTCCCCATCGCGGCAAATGGAACAGCGATTTCTTTCACCGCGATGGCGGCATCGTTGTCGAACTCGGATGCGGCAAGGGTGAATATACCGTTGCCTTGGCTAAAAACGACCTTACACACAACTATATCGGCGTCGACATCAAAGGTGCCCGTATGTGGAGCGGTGCCAAAACAGCCAACGATGAAAAGATGGTTAACGCTGGTTTTCTACGCACCGAAATCGAATATATCGATCAATTCTTCACACCCGGCGAAGTGGAAGAGATATGGATTACCTTCCCCGATCCACAGATGAAAAAGACGCGCAAACGTCTCACATCTACTCGCTTCTTGGAATTATATCGCAAAATGCTCATCGACGGCGGAATCGTGAATCTCAAAACCGACTCACCCTTCCTATATGAATACACACGCCGATTGGTAGAATTAAACAACTTCGAAGTTTTGGTCAACACCGACGACCTCTATGGCAGTGGCAATGCAGACCCCGTGTCATCGATCAAAACCTATTACGAGCAACAATGGTTGGCACGCGGAAAGAAAATCAAACGCATCTCATTCCGTCTTCCCCAATCAGGAGAATTGCTCGAGCCTGAAATTGAAGACATTGAGCGCGACGATTATCACGCTATTCCCCGCCCTAACTTCAACTCCCCGAAAGGGATTCAATAACGGAGCACGAAAGAGCATCAACATATATTAGATACATAACAAAGAGAGTGCGTCATAAATAAGTTTTATGACGCACTCTCTTTGTTATGTATAATGTTCTACTTATAGACAGCTATTTAGTGCTTCATCTCTACCTTAGCCGTGGGTGGCAAAGTCTCGTTGCGTTCAGCTACAGCCTTGACTACATTGTCGGCTAACTCACCGAAGGCCGCTGCCTCCGGACCCGGTGTTACACCCTGCTCCATAAGCTGAACCGCTACCGGCTCTCCATCGTCGGCATGCGAACGGATATCCATCACCAGTGGTATCTGTGCCAAGAGTTTTACACCCTCTTTCTCAGCCAATTTTACAGCGCCGCCCTCGCCGAAGATATAATATCGCTCGTCGGGATGAGCCGCAGGTGTGAACCACGCCATATTCTCTACGATTCCCAGGATAGGCACATTCACAGCCTGACCTGTAAACATAGCTAAACCTTTGCGAGCATCAGCCAAAGCCACCTCCTGAGGAGTCGAAACAACGACAACGCCGGTAATGGGCAGCGTCTGCACAAGAGTAAGATGAATATCACTTGTGCCCGGGGGCATATCAATCAAGAAATAATCCAACTCGCCCCAATCGGCATCTGAAATAAGCTGACGCAACGCATTGCTTGCCATGCCACCGCGCCACAACACGGGCTTCTCCTTGTCGACCAGGAAACCAATCGACAACATTCTCACGCCGTAACGCTCGATAGGATCGATCAAGTCGCGACCATCCTTATTCACCATGTAGATTGGTTGATCTTCCACGCCGAACATCTTCGGCATCGAAGGTCCGAAGATATCGGCATCGAGCAAGCCTACCTTATAGCCCTTTGCGGCCAAGGCCACAGCCAGATTCGCCGAGACCGTCGACTTTCCAACACCACCTTTGCCCGAGCTAACACCAACTATATTCTTTACGCCAGGCAATAGTTGCGGCTTGGCTTCGGGAGCCGGCTTACGGCTCTTTACGTTTATCGTAACTTCGACATCGGGCGAGATTTCGCGGGCAATTGCTGCCTCGGCCTGACGCACTACTGACCTTGCAAACGGATCGGTCGATTTGTCGAAAATCAACGAAAACGACACCTTGTTGCCGTCAATTCGGATATCATCCTCCACCATCTCATTCTCGACCAACGACTTACCGTTGCCCGGATAACGTACGCTCTTCAGAGCGTCTATAATCAAATTCGGATATAAAGTCATTACATCTATCGTTTTATGCAACGTTTGCTAACGTTGCCATGTATAATTCTTATTTCGTCGGCCATAATGTCCAATGGCAAAGAACCAATTCGTCACGGGCCGTGCCAACCAAAAGATTGGAACACTCCACCAGAGACGTGTTGCCTCCAGACATGTCGCCAATCGGCGATAAAGCCATATCTCCATGCCCCAAAACAAAAGTAATATTGCCACACTCACTGCCGGCGCCACTATTCCGGGTAAACCCATTACGACACCACCTGCCACTGCAAGAACCATTAGCCACTGCATGGCTGAAATGGCACCGGCACGTCGGAATGCTGCCTTCGGTAGCCAGCGCTGAGTGAATGAATATTGCTCTTTTTGTGCTCGCCAAACTCTATTTGCCGCGCCCTCCCAATTGATGGTCAGTAACGTATCGGCATCGCAAACCAAGCGACTATTGCCCGGAGCCACTATCTCGTTCACAAACAGATCATCGTCGCCTGCATGCAGGTATTGGCTTTTTGAATAACCCTTATGTTCAAAGAAGAGTTCACGACGGAAGGCAAGATTATAGCCATCTCCGCGATAGGGTTTATCGCCCAGAGCATAACCCATCCACATTGCCTCGGTAAGCACGCTCTGAAAAACTTTGTACCATCGACCAAGACCCCGCAATTCACGATAGTTAGTATGCGAACATCCAAGCACAATCTCTACTCCCGGATCCGAAAAAGGCTCCATCATCTTCGACAGCCAACGCTCCGAAGGAATTACGGCGTTCGACACCGTTGTCACCACAACGTCGCCCTTTGCCGCTTTCATTCCGATCGTCAACGACAATTTTCGACGACTTAGATTATGCGAGCCCGGAGGCAGGAAGGTGATGTAGAGATTCGGACAGAGTCCGGCACAACGCTCGGTCAACGGCTCAACGATAGCCGATGTCTCTTCGCACACCACCACAACCTCGAAATTAGGATAATCCTGACGTCCTAACATCTCAAGGAACGAAGGCAACTCCTCTTCCGGAAAGAGCGAATGAACTATCACACTTACTTTCGGAACTACTGTCTCAGCTTCCGCCCCGTCGGCATAATTCTCTTCAACTTCATCGCGATTCATGGCCCCGACCCGACACAAAGGCCGAGACAAAAGGTATGTCATAAGCAACACGACAGCGCTGATTGCCACACAGATCCATGCCACAATTTGCAAATCAAATCCCATTATTCTAAAGATGTTTATCGTAAGACTCCATTCCCCAATTTTTGTTAATGCAGGGGTCGCAGCCG
>QLIP01068129.1_pt1 | contig 25906 bp, 18 predicted proteins | sample 1769771 | NCBI WGS metagenome assembly QLIP01 (sample SAMN09428762, study PRJNA476227) | Gut metagenome, whole genome shotgun sequencing project. | isolation source: cecum | host: Rhizomys sinensis | place: China: Jinsha town of Minqing, Fujian Province | collected 2013-09-23 | reverse complement strand
AATCATATGGTTGTCCTAAGATGGGACTTTTTCAGTGCCCTCGCAAATGCCAACGCTTCTTTTCATTTCGGAGACTGTGCCTCCGTTATATTCTTCGGTTAATTAATAACCAGGTTTTTTCAAGAGCTTAAACATGTTTTTCTTGTACTGCTCTACGCCCGGCTGATCGAACGGATTCACGCCAAGCATATAGCCGCTGATACCGCATGCCTTCTCGAAGAAGAAGATGAGCTGACCCAACGAGTATTCATCGATGTTCGGAATCTCGATGTGGATGTTCGGAACGCCACCCTCTACGTGAGCCATCTTAGTGCCGAGCTCTGCCATCTTGTTCACCTCGTCGATATGCTTATCGGCCAAATAGTTGATGCCGTCAAGGTCTGAAGCATTCATCGGAACACGACGATCCAATGCCGGTTTGCGTACAGAGATCACTGTCTCGAAGATTGTACGTTCGCCATCCTGAATCCACTGACCCATTGAGTGGAGGTCGGTGGTGAAATCTACAGATGCCGGGAAGATACCCTTGCCATCCTTACCCTCGCTCTCGCCATAGAGCTGTTTCCACCACTCAGAGAAGTAGTGAAGCTTCGGCTCGAAGTTAACGAGGATCTCAATCTTCTTACCGCTCTGATAGAGGGCGTTGCGAAGACGTGCGTAGATCTGTGCCGGATTCTCGGCCGACGGATGGAGTGTGGCGCGTGCCATATCTGCCGCACCGGTCATCAATTTCTTGATGTCATGGCCTGCAACGGCAATCGGAAGCAAACCTACCGGTGTGAGTACTGAGAAACGACCTCCTACGTTATCGGGGATGATATATGTTTCGTAGCCCTCCTCGTTTGCCATCTGGCGGAGTGCACCCTTCTTCTCGTCGGTTACAGCCACGATAAGATTCTTGGCCGCCTCCTTGCCAGCCTGCTCCTCGAGCTGCTGTTTGAGGATACGGAAAGCGATGGCGGGCTCGGTTGTTGTACCTGACTTAGAGATTACGATGATACCGAACTTCTTGCCTTCAAGAAGCTTCTGAAGTTCTGCCGTATAATCCTCGCCGATGTTCTGACCTGCGAAGAGCACTTTGGGCTCGTTCGGACGCGGTGCATAGAAATCGGCAAACGAATCCTGAAGAGCTGAATTCACAGCCTTCGCACCGAGGTAGCTACCGCCAATACCTACACATACAACATAGTCGCAATTCTCTTTGAGACGTTTTGCTGTGGCTTCGATACGGTCGAGCAACGACTCCGGAGTGTCGGTCGGGAGTGTGAGCCAACCAAGAAAGTCATTACCGGCGCCAGTGCCCTCCTCGAGAGTTGAAAGAGCCTTTACAGCTTCATTCTCAAGCGCGTTATACTGTTTCTCTGCAAAATATACTGCATCCTGAATGTTTAGCGCAATAGATTTCATGTTTCTTCTATTATTTTGGGTTTTAATATTCAATTTGAAGTTGATTGGAGAAAGAAATTGCTTTCTTTACCTATGTCACCTCTTAGATAAACACGTGGAATCTGACAATTATCTTCAATTTTAGTGAAGTTGTCAAAACTTATTCTTTATTAAGAATTAAGAAGGACACACGGTGCGGCAGCATCGTGTATCCTTCTTGATATGATTACTCTTCAGTTGACTCTGTTTCCTCGTTCTTTTCGGCCGACTGCGACTTCTGCGGACGCATCTGCGGGAAGAGAAGAACCTCCTGGATTGTGGTCTGACCTGTCAAGAGCATAGCAAGACGGTCCATACCGATACCCATACCCGATGTGGGGGGCATACCATATTCGAGAGCGCGGATGAAGTCGTGGTCGATGATCATGGCTTCGTCGTCACCCTTATCGGCGAGACGCATCTGCTCGGCAAAGCGCTCGTACTGATCGATGGGGTCGTTAAGCTCTGAATATGCGTTGGCGAGTTCCTTACCGTTCACCATAAGCTCGAAACGCTCAGTGAGCTCGGGATTCTCGCGGTGACGCTTCGTGAGCGGCGACATCTCGATAGGATAGTCGGTGATGAATGTGGGCTGAATATAGCTGTGCTCGCACTTCTCGCCGAAGATTTCGTCGATGAGCTTGCCTTTACCCATAGAGGCTTCAACCTCGATGCCAACCGACTTACAGAAAGCACGGAGTTCCTCTTCCGATTTGCCGTTGATGTCGAAGCCGGTCTTCTCGAGAATAGCATCGCGCATCGTTACGCGCTTGAACGGCGGCTTGAAGTCGATCTCATTGTCGCCCATCTTAACCTTAGTAGTGCCATTTACATCCATGGCAATCTTCTCAAGCATCTTCTCGGTGAAATCCATCATCCAGTTGTAGTCCTTGTAGGGAACATAAATCTCCATACAAGTAAACTCAGGATTGTGAGTGCGGTCCATACCCTCGTTGCGGAAGTTCTTCGAGAACTCATATACACCCTCGAAACCGCCAACGATGAGGCGCTTCAGATAGAGCTCATTTGCAATTCGGAGATACAAGGGGATATCGAGTGCATTGTGGTGAGTGATGAACGGACGCGCTGCAGCACCACCCGGGATTGACTGAAGAATCGGAGTTTCAACCTCTGTGTAGCCGAACGAATTGAAATACTCGCGCATAGAGTTGAACATTTTGGTGCGCTTCATGAAGATGTCGCGTACGCCCGGATTCACCACCAAGTCAACGTAACGCTGACGGAAACGCTGCTCCGGATCAGAGAAAGAGTCGTAAGCAACGCCATCCTTAAGCTTCACAACAGGAAGCGGACGGAGGCTCTTGGCAAGCACCGTAATCTCCTGAGCGTGGATAGAAATCTCGCCCATCTGAGTGCGGAAAACGTATCCTTTGATACCGATAAAGTCGCCGATATCCAAAAGTTTCTTGAATACGACATTATAGAAGTCTTTGTTCTCGCCCGGACAGATCTCGTCGCGGCTTACATAGACCTGAATGCGGCCCTCTGAATCCTGGAGCTCCATGAAAGAGGCCTTACCCATGATTCGGCGGCTCATAATACGACCGGCAACGCAAACTTCGCGTTTCGGTTCTTCATCATCTTTAAAATTTGCTTTTATCTCTTGAGAGTAGCCGTTTACGGGGTATTCGGCTGCGGGATACGGGTCGATGCCATGTTCGCGAAGCGCTTCAAGGCTTCGGCGGCGAATCTGTTCCTGTTCGCTGAGTTCTTGCATTGCCATAAAAAAATTCTTTTTCTATTCAGTTTAATATGCAAAGTTAATAAAAACTTTCGAGAAGACTTGTAAATATTTCGAAAAAAGAGAGTTTCAGCCGCCAAGATAGGCGTGAAAGGCTTGGCGACAGCCCCCCCAAGCGCATAAATGCGCCTCCACCCAACACAAAGCCGCCACCCTCCGACCGACCCGGCGCATAAATGCGCTTACACTCGACACAAAGACGCCACACTCCGCTACCCGCCCGCGCGGCTCCACGCCTCGCTCCGCCTCGCCGACCAAGCGCGCCGCGGCCTTTTCGCGCGTCTCCGCGCCCGCCCGTCCTGCCGCTTTGAGTTCTGTGGGAGGCGGAACGCCGACACCCACCCAGTTGCTGCCACGGCCCTACGCCCGCACCCCTTTACACTGAACGTGCGTATAGGTTTTGAATAATTAGCATTTTTTTGCCAGGCCGCATAAACTTTATCTATTTTCTGTTGTCATATAGGAAACCGAAGCTTAAAGGCTCGGCAAAACAAGGCCTAAAAGCTTGGTTGAAAATCAAAAACAGATAGATTATTATGAAAAGAAAGATAATGATATTTATGGCAGTTCTTATATTGGCTGCTGTAGGCGCGATGGCACAGTCGCAGAATGTAAAGGCTGAATTTCCCGGCGGTGAAAAGGCTATGAATGCCTATATCGCCAAGGCTATGAAGTATCCGGCAGCTGCGTTAGAGAATGGCGTTGAGGGTAAGGTAATAGTAAACTTTACGGTCAAGGCCGACGGTTCGCTCGACAAGGTGGTGATTGGCCGCAAGGTTGATCCGGACTTGGAAGCCGAAGCCATCCGAATTGTCAAAGCAATGCCGAAATGGAAGCCGGCATCCGATGGAAAGAGCGCCGTTGATTCTGCCTCTTCGGTTGCCATCAGCTTCCGCCTTCCGGAATAAGAAAAAGTTTTTTTTGAGATAAAATCATTTGGTTTATTAGGTTAAAATAGATAGAGGGTCCGACCTGATGGTCGGACCCTCTATTTATTTTGTATTGTGTCTATTTTAGTTTGTGGCGGGTCTTTTCCCGTCTGTGACAGGTCTATTCCCGTCTGCGTTGTGTGTCGTCTTTGTGTCGAGTGCAAGCGCATTTATGCGCCGGGGCCTCAAAGTGCCCTCGCTTACTCCCACTCGATTGTTGCCGGCGGCTTCGACGAGATGTCATACACCACGCGGTTGATGCCGCGCACGCGGTTTATGATCTCGTTGCTGGTGCGAGCCAGGAAGTCGTAGGGGAGGTGTACCCAGTCGGCTGTCATACCGTCGGTCGATACAACGGCGCGAAGTGCGCAGCAGCTCTCGTAAGTGCGCTCATCGCCCATTACGCCCACGCTCTGTACGGGCAGAAGCATCGTGCCTGCCTGCCAAACGTCGTCGTAGAGACCCTCGCGGCGCAAGCCGTCGATAAAGATGCGGTCGGCCTCCTGAAGGATGCGTACCTTTTCGGGTGTCACCTCACCGAGGATGCGGATACCGAGACCCGGTCCGGGGAAGGGGTGACGGCCAAGCAGATTCTGATCCATCTGCAATTCGCGACCCACGCGACGCACCTCATCCTTGAAGAGCAGACGTAACGGCTCCACAATCTTGAGGTTCATCTTTTCGGGCAGACCACCCACGTTGTGGTGCGATTTGATGGTGGCCGAAGGACCGTTAACCGATACCGACTCGATTACGTCGGGATAGATTGTGCCCTGGGCCAACCAACGAGCGCCTTCAATCTTCTGTGCCTCGTCGTTGAATACCTCAACGAAGTCGCGACCGATAATCTTGCGCTTCTGCTCGGGATCGGTTACGCCCTTGAGGTCGGCAAAGAAGCGGTCGGCAGCGTTAACGCCAATCACGTTTAGACCCATGTTCTTGTATGAATCCATCACCTCCTCGAATTCGCTCTTGCGAAGCAAACCGGTGTCTACGAAGATACAAGTGAGGTTGTCGCCGATGGAACGATTCAGCAATACTGCTGCCACCGATGAGTCTACACCGCCCGAAAGACCGAGGATGACGCGGTCGTCGCCAAGTTTAGCCTTCAGATCGGCAACCGTCGACTGAATGAACGAAGCCGGGCTCCAGTCGCCAGCACAGCCGCAGATATCCATCACGAAGTTTGAGATGATCTGCTTGCCGTCGGTTGAATGGTATACCTCGGGGTGGAACTGAATACCCCAGGTCTGTTCGCCTTCGACGCGATATGCCGCTACGGGCACATTTTCGGTCGATGCGATGATGTGATAGTTTGCCGGAATCTCGGTGATTGTATCGCCGTGCGACATCCACACCTGTGAGGGCGACGGAACGGCGTGCATCAACGGATCTGACGGCTCGGTAACGGTGAGCATTGCGCGGCCATACTCGCGGCTGGGTGCACCCTGAACGGTGCCACCGAATTCTGAAGCCAACAGCTGTGCGCCATAGCAAACGCCAAGCAAGGGCAATTTACCCTTGAACGCATCCAAGCTCGGTTTCGGAGCCTGCGGATCGCGCACTGAGAAGGGTGAACCCGAGAGAATGACGCCCATGGTGTCGGCATCAATCTCCGGGATTTTATTGTAAGGGTGGATTTCGCAATATACATTGAGCTCGCGGATGCGACGTCCGATGAGCTGTGTATACTGAGATCCGAAATCTACGATTAGAATCTTTTGCATATCTTAGTTTCTTGAATAGTTAGGAGCCTCTTTGGTAATTGTCACATCGTGGGGATGGTTTTCGGTCACACCGGCCGATGTGATGCGCGTGAAGCGTGCGTTGTGCAAGGCATCGATATCCTTGGCACCGCAGTATCCCATACCTGAGCGCAGACCGCCCACGAGCTGGTAGACTGTTTCGCTGAGCGTTCCCTTATAGGGCACACGAGCCACGATGCCTTCGGGCACGAACTTGTTCGAATCGCACTTCTCCGACTGGAAGTAACGGTCCTTCGATCCGGCCTCCATAGCCTCAACCGAGCCCATGCCGCGATATGATTTGAACTTACGACCGTTATAGATGATAGTCTCGCCCGGCGATTCCTCAACACCGGCAAACATCGAACCGCACATTACGCAGTCGCCACCGGCAGCAAGTGCCTTGACGATATCGCCCGAATAGCGAAGACCGCCGTCGGCGATTACAGGCACGCCATATTCGTGAGCCACTTTGGCAGCATCGAAGATGGCCGAGAGCTGCGGCATACCCACACCGGCCACGATGCGTGTGGTGCAGATAGAGCCGGGACCGATACCAACCTTGATACCGTCTGCGCCAGCCTCAATCAGGAAGCGGGCGGCCTCGCCTGTGGCGATGTTACCAACAACCACGTCGAGATTCGGATAAGCCTCTTTTACGGCCTTGAGTGTCTTGGTTACGTTGGCAGAGTGTCCGTGTGCCGTATCAATTACAACAGCATCTACGCCTGCCTCAACCAATGCCGCAACGCGTGTAAGCGTATCGGAAGTCACACCAACGCCGGCAGCTACGCGCAGACGGCCCTTGTTGTCCTTGCAAGCCATAGGATAGTCCTGAATCTTGGTGATGTCGCGATATGTGATAAGACCGAGCAGTTTGCCGTTCTCATCAACCACCGGAAGCTTCTCGATTTTGTTTTCAAGCAGAATCTTTGCTGCCTCACCCAGGTCGGGGTGAGAGGTTGTTACGAGATTCTCAGAGGTCATCACCTTTGAGATCGGAAGTTCCATATCCTGTTGGAAACGGAGGTCACGGTTGGTTACGATACCAATCAGATGGTTCTCCTGATCCACAACAGGGATACCGCCGATGTGATTCTCGTGCATCAATTGCAAAGCCTCGCCTACGGTCTGATTCGGAGCGATTGTCACCGGGTCATAGATCATTCCGCTTTCGGCACGTTTCACCTTGCGCACCTGTGCGGCCTGAGCTGCAATCGACATATTCTTGTGAATAACGCCGATGCCACCCTCGCGTGCGATGGCGATAGCCATTTCGCCTTCGGTCACGGTGTCCATTGCGGCCGACACGAAGGGGATATTGAGCGGAATATTGCGTGAAAAACGACCGGCAAGGTTCACCATGTTCGGTGTCACCTCTGAGTATGCCGGAATAAGGAGTACGTCGTCGAAGGTCATGCCCTCCTGTACTACTTTTTCATCCAAAAAAGACATAGTATATTAGAATTTAGCGAGTTCTTTTGATACGATAATTGTTTGCGAGCGGTCGGGACCCACAGAGATTACGCCTACGGGCACACCGGTCACCTCTTCGATCTTCGCTACATATGCTTTGGCTGCAGCGGGGAGTTCGTCGAAGCTCTTGATCTGTGTGATATCCTCTTTCCAGCCCTCCATCTCAATCAGCACCGGTTTGCAGCGCGAGAGTTTGGCGATGGTCGACGGCGGTGAAGTCAGAACCTGACCGTCGCACTCATATCCGACACAGATCGACACCTTGTCGAGACCCGACAGTACGTCGAAAAGCATCAATGCCCAGTTGTCGATACCGGCAAGGCGTGCCACATAGCGCGACACAACGGCGTCGAACCAGCCTATGCGGCGCGGACGGCCCGTTACGGTGCCATATTCATGGCCGCGCTCGCGGATTTCGTGTGCAAGGTCGCCGAACAATTCTGTCGGGAAGGGACCCTCGCCCACGCGGGTGCAATAAGCCTTGGCAATACCGAGAACGTTATCGATCCACTTCGGCGACACGCCGGCACCCAGTGCCACGCCTGAAGCCGAGGGCGACGATGAAGTCACGTAGGGGTATGTTCCGTGCTCGATACAGAGCATCATGCCCTGTGCGCCCTCGAACAATACCTTGGCGTCGGTATGCAGTGTCTCATTGATCAAATCAGAGGTATCGCAGATCATGTGTCCGATCTTGCCGGCAATCTCCATATACTGGTCATAGACCTGCTGGAACTCGAACGTGGGCAGATCGAGCATTGCAAGCTCCATATTCTTCTGCTCCAACGCACCGCGAAGACGCTCGGCAAAGTATTCCGGCTCCAGAAGGTCGCCCATACGCAAGCCGATGCGACTGTATTTATCGCAATAAGCCGGACCGATACCCTTCTTGGTTGTGCCGATAAGACCTTTACCCTTCATATTCTCGTAAGCGCCGTCAAGGAGCGAATGCCAGGGCATCACCATTGCTGCGCGGTCTGAGATATAGAGCTGATATTCGGTAATGCCCTGATCGTGGAGGCGCTGAAGCTCATCCATCAATGACACGGGATTCACAACCATACCGTTGCCCATTACATTCTTGGTTGCCGGATTGAAGATACCCGACGGGATGCTCTGAAGCGAATATTTTTTGCCATCGAACACCACTGAGTGGCCGGCGTTGTTACCGCCGCCATAACGAATCACCATGTCGGCACGGCATGCGAAGTAGTCGGTCATCTTACCTTTTCCCTCGTCGCCCCACTGCGATCCGATTACTACTAATCTTTGTGACATCTTATTTTTAGTTTAAGCCGTTGCGTTCGTAAATATAGTCTACATTCTTCATGTAGTAGTCGAGTGTGAAGCAGTTGTTAAGCTCCTCCTCGGTCAGTGCGCCCATCACGGTCGGATCCTCTTTCAACAGATCCTGATATGAAGCGCCGGCAGCCATGGCACGCATTGCGATGGGCTGCACGGTGTCGTAAGCCTGCTCGCGAACGAAGCCCTTCTCGATGAGGGCGTTCATTACGCGCTGTGCGAAGATAACGCCGTTGGTGAGATAGATATTTGATAGCATCTTCTCTTCAAACACCACGAGGTTGTCGAGGATGCCCATCATGCGGTTAAGCATATAGTCGAGAAGGATGGTTGCGTCGGGCATAAGGATGCGCTCGGTGGCTGAATGTGAGATGTCGCGCTCGTGCCAGAGTGCCACGTTGTCGTAGCCGGTCATCATATAGCCGCGGAGCACGCGTGCACAGCCGCAGATATTCTCGCTCGAAATCGGGTTGCGCTTGTGCGGCATGGCACTCGAACCCTTCTGTCCCTTGCCGAACGATTCCTCAACCTCATGCACCTCGGTGCGCTGAAGGTTGCGAACCTCAAGTGCCATCTGCTCAAGGCTGGCGCCGATCAATGCCAATGTTGCCATATAGTAAGCGTGGCGGTCGCGCTGAATTACCTGAGTTGAAACGTCGGCTGAATCGATGCCGAGCTTCTCGCATACGTAATCCTGTACGAAGGGCGGGATGTTGGCGAAGTTACCAACCGCACCACTGATTTTGCCCACCTCAACGCCGCGTGCTGCAGCGCGGAAACGCTCCAGGTTGCGCTTCATCTCAGCATACCACAACACCCACTTCAAACCAAACGAAGTGATGTCGGCGTGAATGCCGTGTGTACGACCAATGCAGGGGAGGTATTTAAACTGCTTTGCGCGGCGGCCGAGCATCTCGATAAACTTCTCCAGATCGTCGAAAATAATCTCGTTTGCCTGCTTGAAGAGATAACCGTTGGCTGTGTCTACAACGTCGGTCGATGTCAAGCCGTAGTGTACCCACTTACGCTCTTCGCCCAACGACTCTGATACGCAGCGTGTGAAAGCCACGATGTCATGGCGTGTCTGCAACTCGATCTCCTTGATACGGTCGATGTTGAAGGTTGCCTTCTCATTGAGTTTTACAACATCCTCTTCAGGCACAATGCCCAACTTGCTCCACGCCTCGGCTGCCAAAATCTCCACCTTAAGGTAGGCGTTGAATTTATTCTCCTCTGTCCAAACGCGGCGCATCACGTCGCGTCCATATCTTTCTATCATGATGTTTTAGTTTCTTATTTTGAATGAATTTTATTTGATTGCCTGGTTGCCGATATCCTTGCGGTGGAACAGCGAGGGACAGTCGATCTGTGCGATATCCTCAAGTGCCTGACGGCGAGCGTCGGCCAAAGTTTCGCCCTCGGCCACCACCATCATGACGCGACCGCCAGCAGTGAGCAGAGCGCCATCCTTTTCGGTTGTGCCCATATGGTAAACGGGCGATTTTACTGCCTCCAGACCTTTAATCTCAGCACCCTTGGCATAGCTTCCGGGATATCCGTCAGATGCGAGCACGATGCCCAGACAGGCCTTGTCGCTCCATTCCGTAGCGAATTCCTGGCCAGCCAGTGCGGCCTCGAAGAGGGCATAGATGTCGCTTTTGAGACGCGGCAATACAACCTCGGTCTCGGGGTCGCCGAAGCGGGCGTTGAACTCGATCACCTTCGGTCCCTGTTCGGTGAGAATCAATCCGCCGTACAGAATTCCGGTGAAGGGGACGCCATCTTTTGCCAAACCGCGTGCCACAGGTTTGAGGATTCTCTCCAATGCCTCCTTCTCAACTTCGGCCGAGATGAAGGGAACGGGTGAATATGCACCCATACCGCCCGTGTTCGGGCCCTTGTCGCCGTCGAAGGCGCGCTTATGATCTTGAGCAATTGCCAACGGATATACATTCTCGCCCGAAACTACACACATGAACGAGAACTCGGGGCCGGCGAGGAAGTCCTCGACCACAACACGACCCTTGCCGAAGCTTTCGTCCAACAGCATATCGCGCAGCGCAGCTTCAGCTTCCTCGTATGAGGTGGCTACAACTACACCTTTGCCAGCCGCCAGTCCGTCGTATTTTACCACAGCCGGGAGCTCGCGATGACGAACATACTCCCAAGCCGGACCAAAGCTGTCGAACACCTCATAACCGGCCGTGGGCACGCCATAGCGCATCATCACCTCCTTGGCAAACTCCTTCGAGCTCTCGATGCGCGCAGCCTCCTTGGTAGGTCCGAACACCTTCAGACCCTCCTCCTGGAAGCGGTTGGCAACGCCTGCCGCAAGTGCCGCTTCCGGACCCGGCACGGTCATGTCGATATCATGACTCTTGGCAAACTCTACCAAGCCCTCGATATCAGTTACGCCGATATTGACGCACTCCGCAATGCGGGAGATACCCGCATTGCCCGGAGCGCAATATATTTTCTCTACCTGCGGAGACTTGCTGAACGCCTCTACGATGGCGTGCTCGCGTCCGCCGGAGCCTATTACTAATACCTTCTTCATTGGGTCGAATCAATGTTTGAAGTGACGCATGCCTGTGAAGAGCATTGTAATGCCCTTTTCGTTCGCTTTCTTGATTGAATCCTCGTCGCGAATCGAACCGCCCGGCTGTACGATAGCAGTTACGCCATACTTGGCAGCGAATTCTACGGTGTCGTCAAACGGAAGGAAGCCGTCGGATGCCAACACCAAGCCCTCGGTGTGACCTGCCGCCTTAGCCTCTTCGAGTGCAATCTCGGCCGAACCTACACGATTCATCTGACCTGCACCTACACCCAGAGTCATGCCATCCTTTACAACTACGATAGCGTTCGATTTCACATGCTTCACCACGCGCCAGCCGAAGTTCATGTCGGCCAATTCTGCCTCCGACGGCTTACGCTCGGTCACGCACATCTCGTCGGTGATCTCCTTGCAAACGAGGTCGGCATCCTGAACCAACAGACCGCCCGTTACACCTACATACTGCTTCTGAGTCTTATCCGACTTCTCCATATTCACCTCCAACAGACGAAGATTCTTCTTGCCTGCGAATACCTCCAATGCCTCGGGCTCGAACTTCGGAGCCATCACAATCTCAAGGAAGATGGGCTTCATAAGCTTCGCAGTCTCGCCGTCGAGCGGACGGTTAACAGCTACGATACCGCCATAGATCGATACCTTGTCGGCCTCGTAAGCCTTGCTCCAAGCCTCTTTGATGTCAGCACCTACAGCTGCGCCACAGGGGTTCATATGCTTCAGACCCACTGCAAAAGGCTCGTCGAATTCGCGTACAATCTGGAGCGCTGCGTTTGCGTCCTGAATATTGTTGTATGAGAGCTCTTTGCCACCCAACTGCTTTGCGTAAGCAACTGAGAAGGGAACCTCCTCCTCGGCGCGATAGAACATTGCATTCTGGTGCGGGTTCTCACCGTAACGTAGGCTCTGAACCTGATCGAAAGCCAGGAAGAGCTTCTCGTCCAAGCCAGCATGGCGACGCATGTACGTTGCAATGTGGCTGTCGTAGAGTGCGGTGTGTGTATATGCCTTGGCCGAAAGCTGGAAGCGTGTCTCGGGCAATGTATTGCCTGTGCTCTTGATCTCCTCAAGCACCTTGGCATAGTCGTCGGGATCGCATACCACTGTCACGTCGCGGAAGTTCTTTGCTGCGCTGCGCAACATCGACGGTCCGCCTATGTCGATATTCTCTACAGCATCCTCGAGTGTTACACCCTCTTTGGCAATCGTTGCCTCGAAGGGATAGAGGTTTACACAAACCATCTCGATGGTTTCGATGCCGTTGGCTTCAAGCTGAGCCATGTGATCTTCGAGGTCACGACGACCCAACAAACCGCCATGTACCTTGGGGTGGAGTGTCTTTACACGGCCGTCGCAAATCTCCGGAAAACCGGTGATGTCGCTGATGTTAATAACATTCACACCGTTTTCACGGAGCTGTGTCATGGTGCCTCCGGTGGCGATAATCTCCCAACCGAGGCTTTGGAGTGTCTGAGCAAACTCAACTACTCCACGTTTGTCGCTTACGCTTATAAGTGCACGCATTGTATATCGTATTATTCTTTTAATCGTTTAATAATTTGGCTATCACTTCAGGGAAGAGTTCATGCTCTACCTTGTGAATCATAGTTTCGAGTTCGTCGATATCGTTTCCGTCATATGCCACGGCTCGCTGGGCGATGATTTTTCCGCCGTCGACCTCTTCATTGACATAATGAATGGTTACGCCCGTCACCTTGACGCCATATTCGAAGGCGTCGCGGATGGCGTGTGCGCCCGGGAAGGCAGGCAGTAGGGCAGGGTGGATGTTGATCATCCTCGAACCGTAACGACTCAAGAGCTCCTCACCCACGATGCGCATATATCCCGCCAGGCAGACGAGTTCAACACCCGCCTCGTCCAAACGGTCGGCAATCATCTTCTCGAAGTCGCGCTTCGATTCGAACTCTTTGGGACGGAATGCCAATGTCGGTATGCCATGGTTGGCTGCACGCTCCAATACGTAGGCTCCCGGCTTATCGCAAACGCAGAGTGCAACCTCGCAATTGGGGATGGCACCCGCCTCAACGGCTTGCACGATAGCCTCAAAATTTGAGCCGCTGCCGCTGGCAAATATGGCAATCTTTCTCTTCATCTCCGACACCTTATTTAATGGTTACGCCCTCGCCCTCGACGATGCGTCCGATAACGGATGCGCGTTCGCCACACTCTGTAAGGATCTGGAGCGTGCGCGGTGCGTCTTCAGGCTTAACCGCAAGCACCATACCGATACCCATGTTGAAGATGTTGAACATCTCGCGGTGAGGCACCTTGCCTTCGCGCTCCAACAAGCGGAACACCGGAAGAATCTCCCAGCTTCCCTCCTCAACCTCGATGCCCTGACCGGGCTTGAGGATACGCGGAATATTCTCGTCGAAGCCACCACCTGTGATGTGAGCAATGCCGTGAACGTCGATCTCATCGAGTACGCGGTGCACCTGACGAACGTAGATACGTGTCGGAGTCAACAGCATCTCGCCAAGTGTCTGATCGCCTGTGTCGGGATACTTCTGGTCGAACTCCAAGCCGCTGTCCGAAACAATCTTGCGAACAAGCGAGAAGCCGTTTGAGTGTACGCCGCTCGATGCGATACCGATCAGGAGGTCGCCTACAGCAACTTTGCTGCAATCAATGAGCTTAGCCTTCTCGACCGCACCCACTGTGAAGCCGGCTATATCGTACTCACCTTCGCTGTACATGCCCGGCATTTCGGCTGTCTCGCCGCCTACCAGAGCACATTCAGCCTGACGGCAGCCCTCGGCAACACCCGCTACGATTGCCTCAACCACAGCCGGATGATTCTTTCCTACAGCCACATAGTCAAGGAATACGAGAGGACGTGCACCCTGAGCCAAGACATCGTTTACGCACATGGCCACGGCATCGATACCGATGGTGTCATGCTTATCTAACGAGAATGCGATTTTCAGCTTTGTGCCGACGCCGTCGGTGCCGCTCACAAGTATCGGATGCTCGTAGCCGAGCGAACCGAGATCGAACATACCTCCGAATGCGCCGATGTTGCCCATCGATCCGGGGCGAACAGTCGATGCAACATGTTTCTTGATACGCGAAACCACTTCGTAGCCCGCCTCGAGATTCACGCCGGATGCTTCATAACTTTTTGCCATATAGTGTATTATATTTAATTTCGAAGTTGTTTTAACTTATTTGTTGAAGTATTTTACCGCATTGCGGAAGAGATTCTGATCTTTATTGCCGTGAATGTTCTTCATCAAGCCGTTGGCAAAGCGCTCTGAGTGCGCCATCTTGCCCAGGATGCGTCCGTCGGGCGAGATGATACCCTCGATTGCCTCGGTCGATCCGTTCGGGTTGGCGGGCGATGTCATGGTCGCGTTGCCCTCAGAGTCTGCATACTGGAATGCAATCTGACCGTTGGCACGAAGCGCGGCGGCAAGTTCGGCCGATGCCATGAATTTACCCTCGCCATGCGATGCGGCTACGCTGTGCAACTCACCGAGTTCGAAGCTTTCGAGCCAGGGCGATGCTACAGAGCCGACGCGTGTCGATACTATCTGCGAGATGTGACGATTGATGTCGTTATGGAACAATGTGGGCGATTCGGCTGTGAGTTCGCCAATCTTGCCATAGGGTAGCAAGCCCGACTTTACCAATGCCTGGAAGCCGTTACAGATACCCAAGATCAAACCGCCGCGTGCCTGAAGGCGCTGGATGGCGGCCTTCACGGTGTCGTTCAATAACACGTTGGCGATAAATTTACCGCTACCGTCAGGTTCATCGCCGGCCGAGAAACCACCACTGATGGCCAGGATGTGACACTCGTCGATGTTCTTAGCCATGGTCTGAGCACTGCGCTCGATATCTTCGGCCGTCAGGTTACAGAACACCGTGGTGCGTACTTCGGCACCTTCGCGCTCAAAGGCACGAGTCATGTCATAGTCGCAGTTTGTGCCCGGGAAGAGGGGCAGATATGCAATGGGATGTTCGGTCTTCTCACCCTCCCAGCGCGCCGTATTCGTGCCTGAAGTGGCATTCTCGACTGCGCCTTCGCGTCCGCTGCGGTCGGGGTAGATGGTGGCAAAGCGTCCGCGGTTGCTCTCGTAAGCCTCCGCAATCGGAATTATCTCGCCATTGATGCGAAGCTCTGCTTCGGCAATGGTCTGACCAATCTTCTCAAGGTTCGGCATCTCAAGCTCTTTTGCGCTCTCAATGATGATTGAACCGTGACCGTAGTTGAAGAGATCATCTTCGCTAAGCGTTACCTCAGCTCCGATGTTGTTACCGAAGCTCATCTTAGCTAAGCCTTCGGCCGCACCGCCAAAGCCCAACGACCATGTCGACAACACATCGCCTGCATTGATGGCGTTGTGGAGGTTTTCGAAGTTTTCGATAAGCATATCGGTGTTCGGCGCCAGGTCGGTCTTCGGTGTGTGACGAAGAATATAGAGGTTCGAGCCTGCCGACTTGAATTCAGGACTCACCGCCTCGCGGGCATCCATGATACCGGCTGCGAATGAGATCAGTGTCGGAGGCACGTTGATATCGTTGAATGTTCCGCTCATTGAGTCTTTACCGCCAATTGCGGGCAGACCAAAGGCGAGCTGCATCTCGAACGCTCCAAGCAGAGCCGCCAACGGCTTACCCCATGATTTCTCAGAGTTCATACGCTCGAAATACTCCTGGAACGAGAAGCGGAGACGACGGAAGTCGGCACCTGTAGCCACAGCCTTTGAAAGCGACTCCACTACGGCATATGCCGCACCGTGATAGGGGCTCCATGAGCTGATATAAGGATTGAAACCATAGCTCATGATTGAGGCTGAGTCGGTGTGATGACTGCCCACGGGGAGCTTCTGGATACTGGTTTGTGTCTCAGTGCGCTGGGTTTCGCCACCAAAGGGCATCATCACTGTCGATGCACCGATCGATGAGTCGAACATCTCGATCAAACCCTTCTGACAGGTAACGTTGGCGTCCTGAAGATTCTCGACAAAGCGCTCATGAAGAGTCTCTCCCTTAAGTTCGCGAGCAAACGGATTGCGCTCCTCGATACCACCGATGCGTACGGCGGCGAAGTGACGTGCACCAGCCGAGTCGATAAATTCGCGCTTCAGGTCGGCAACAATCTCACCATTATAATACATCTTCATGCGGCCTGAGTCCGTAACATCGGCCACGTGGCGAATCTCAAGGTTCTCTTCGCGACAATAACGCTCAAATTCCTCGCGATCCTTAGCCTCAACCACTACCGACATACGCTCCTGCGACTCGCTGATGGCGAGCTCGGTCGGGTTCAAGCCTGAATATTTGGTTGTGACACGATCAAGATAGATATCCAGGCCGTCGGTCAACTCACCGATTGCCACACTGACACCACCTGCACCGAAGTCGTTCGATTTCTTGATGAGGCGTGTAACCTCCGGACGACGGAAGAGACGTGAAATCTTACGCTCCTCGGGAGCATTACCCTTCTGCACCTCAGAACCGCACTCCTCGAGCGACGATGCGTTGTGTTCTTTCGACGAACCGGTAGCACCGCCGATACCGTCGCGGCCCGTACGACCACCGAACATCAGGATTACATCGCCCGGCGCGGGACGCTCGCGGCGCACATCGGCAGCCTTCACGGCGCCTGCCACCGCGCCCACCTCAAGACGCTTAGCCACATAGTCGGGGTGGAAGATTTCGCGCACATGGGTTGTGGCCAAACCAATCTGGTTTCCGTACGACGAATAACCGGCTGCCGCCTTGAGCGAAATCACGCGCTGCGGCAATTTGCCCTCCATAGTCTCCGACACGGGGCGATAGATATCGCCGGCACCTGTTACGCGCATCGCCTGGTAGACGTAGCTACGTCCACTCAACGGGTCGCGGATTGCACCACCCAAACAGGTCGAAGCGCCTCCAAACGGCTCAATCTCTGTGGGGTGATTGTGTGTTTCATTCTTAAATTGGAACAACCAGCGCTCCTCCTTGCCGTCAACGTCGATGTCGGCATAGATCGAGCAGGCATTATTCTCCTCGCTCTGCTCAAGATCCTCGAGCTTACCCTCGGCTTTGAGTACACGCGCACCGATAGTGGCGAGATCCATCAGACAGAGAGCCTTCTCCTCGCGACCCAAACGGCGGCGAGTTTCGTGCCATTCCTCAAGAGCGGCGCGAAGCGACTCCGATGCCAGCGACTCGTCGATGGCGATGTCGGTAAGCTCGGTGGTAAAGGTGGTGTGGCGACAGTGGTCGCTCCAATATGTATCGAGAATGCGTAATTCTGTTTCATTCGGGTCGCGACCCTCGGCTGTGAAATAGTTCACAACCTCCATCAGGTCGTCGGCATTCATAGCCAAACCAGCCTCTTTGCAATAAGCAGTTGCCTGATCGCGAGTAATATTACGGAAGCCGTCGAGCACCGCAACCTGACGGGCGGCGGCACGCTCGGGACGCTCCAGACGGCTCAAATCCTTCTGGCGCGACTCAACGGCGTTGATGCAGTAATGTGCAATACGTTTCATCTCCTCCTCACCTACGCTCTGGTCGAAGATAAGCAGACGGGCGCTGCTGATCTCCACCTCGGCCTGCGGCTCGATGAGGCGTACACACTCCTCGGCCGAATTGGCGCGCTGGTCGAACTGACCCGGAAGACATTCAATTGCAAGATAGGGGAGACCTTCGAGCTCTACCTCGCGCGACACATTGTCGGTTGCAGGCTCGCCGAAGACGCGCTCCGCACTCTTTGCGAGCAACTCCTCGCTAAAGCCGAAGAGATCATAAACGCAGAGCATGCGAAGACTTTCGATATTGAGTCCGAGATTAGTGTTGAGCTCGCGACGAAGGCTCTCGGCCTCGGTGCGGAACTCAGGACGTTTCTCTACAAATACACGTGCTTTAAGCTGTGATGACATGATGTTTAAATTTGAGATTCGAGTACGTTGCGCGCCTGTTTTTCGCGAAACGCATCCAGACGGTTTTTCATTTCAGGATCGGTGATAGCCATGAACTCTACGGCAAGGAGGGCGGCATTCTTGGCGCCGTCGATTCCCACTGTAGCAACGGGGATTCCCGGGGGCATCTGAACCATCGACAAGAGTGAATCAAGACCCTCGAGGCTACGCGACTTTACGGGGACTCCGATCACGGGGAGGGTTGTATAAGCGGCAATCACACCGGCCAGATGTGCGGCGCCGCCTGCGCCTGCGATGATGGTGCAGAGACCGCGCTCACGAGCGCCCGAGGCCCATTCCTCAACTTCTCTCGGTGTGCGGTGTGCACTCAATACGCGCTTCTCGTATTCCACACCGAATTCATCTAAAATTGTAGTGGCTCCCGACATCACGTTCCAGTCGCTGGTCGAGCCCATCACTATTCCTACTTTCATATCTTTTTTTACCTTATATTGGTTGTTATTGTTTCTGTTTATAGTGGCAGACAACCCTATGTAGTTGATTTAATGAGATATATGAATAAAAAAGTGGCGTCGAGTCTTAACCCGACGCCACTTAAATATTTTCACACCGACGCACACGTATCTCCGCATAAAATGGCACGCAGTTGCTTTCGCTTCTGGCGGCCCAACGGATATGTTTGTTGTAACGTCGTTTTCATTTCTACAATAGGAAAATCAGAGTGCAAAGTTACAACTTTTTTATTAATTTCCCAACCTTTTCCCGCCTTTTTTACTTGCATTTTTACTTGTATTTTACTGAAGCTGCTTAATCCACTTCACTCGCCACCGCTACGATTGCAAGCCTATAACCGATGGCTTTGCCCAAACAAATTCGAATGTTTTACGCCAACCTTCCCCTTAAGGGTGACACTTTTTGTAAAAACTGTCACCCTCAAGGTGATAATTTTAACAAAAACTGTCACCTTCAAGGTGATTTTTTTTGAAAAAGAGAGAAATTATTCCATAAAAGTCATTATATTTGCAGTGAAGTTGTTTGAACAACCTCAGAGTTGCAATGTCAATGGATACGTGTATGGATATAAATTTGATAGCATATATGAGAGAGGAGCTGCGCCGCACTCCCACTCAGTTTCGCAGATATATGTATGACCGAATTTTATGGCATGACCGAATGGTAGGTCTTGTCGGACCTCGTGGTGTAGGTAAGTCTACGATGGTAAAACAACATATTCTGCTTCAGCCCGACCTTACACAATGGTTATATGTATCGGCCGACAATTCATATTTCTATCAGCATACACTAATAGAGTTGGCCGATGAATGGGTAAAAGAGAATGGTAAACACTTAGTAATTGATGAAGTGCACAAATATGCCGGATGGTCGGCTGAACTTAAACAGATTTATGATACGCATCCCGATCTACAAGTGATATTTACGGGCAGTTCGGTACTTGACATATACCAGGGTATAGCGGACTTGAGTCGACGTGTGCTGATGTTTAACATGCAGGGGCTTTCATTTCGTGAATACCTACAATTTAATAAAAATATCTCGCTGCCCGTCTACACACTGGACGATATTTTGAAACATAAGGTAGAAATTCCGTTAGACTATCATCCCCTTCCTGATTTTAGGGCTTATTTGGCATCGGGCTATTATCCCTTCAGCACACAACCCGGATATGATATTCGACTTCAGCAGGTAATGCAGCAAACTCTTGAAGTAGATATACCGCGATACGCAAATATGAATATTTCCACATCGCGCAAACTCGCACGATTACTCTCTATTCTGTCTGGGTCTGCACCGTATAAGCCTAATATGACAAGCCTTGCAGTTGAGTTGTCGGTTAGTAAAAACGACCTACCCAATTATCTTGTATTCCTTGAAAAAGCCGGCATGATATCACAGCTTCGCGATGACACCGGCGGACTGAGGGGATTGGGAAAGGTAGAAAAGATATTCATCGACAACACCAACCTCATGTATGCGTTGCAAGGAGCGCATACAGATATCGGCAGTGCCCGCGAAACCTTTTTTTACAACCAAATGCGAGTCTACCACGATATTCAGTCATCAAAAGTAACAGATTTTAGAATCGGCGACAACATCTTTGAGGTAGGAGGTTCTAGCAAAGGTCAACGCCAGCTTGAAGGAAATCCCAACGGTTATGTGGTCAAAGACGACATAGAATACGGCCATGCCAATATTGTGCCGCTATGGCACTTCGGCCTCAACTACTAATGTAATCATAAGCCCATTACGGGTGGCGGTTGCTATCGATGATCGGTTGTATGTTCCTATGAGTGTTTCTCAACGGATAAGCTATCACCATTAGCTGCTGAACTATCACCATTAATGAATTGCAATCGATTACGTTCTGGTTATCATAGTTATAAGTAAGAAACGCCGGCATCCCCTTTGCGATAAGGGTTGCCGGCGTTGAATCGATTGCGTAATTCGTTGCGTTTACTTGCGGATGCAGCGCAGACTGTGTCCGAAGTTCGGTAGGTGTCCGTTCTTGAGTACGCTACTCAATGACACACCGGCTGTTTGCGATGTGGTGAAGCGCATGAAATCCCATACCGTTGCCTTCGATAATGAATCGTAGTAGTTGGTCTGCGACCAGTAATATGCATCGCTCGCCACGGCGCTCAAGCCCGTTGCCGTGGTGTAATAGCCCGTTGCTACGCCGTTAAAGCCTGTGATGTTGGTGCCGCCGCCTCCGGTGGCCCACATCAGCTCGGTCGACGACTTGAAGTAGATCGACTTAGTATTGCCTGCGGCCTTAAGCTTCGTCATATCGTCGGAGGTAGGTACGGCCCATCCCTCGGGCGCGATTCCCTTCTCATTGCCAATCACGTATGCATTATACAGATGTCCGGCAATCTTGATCCAGTCTGCATCTGAAGCAGTTGTAGCCAATCGACATCCGTCGGTGTTGGCATTCCAGTCTGCAGTATCCTCACCATTGATGGCAGGAATGGGCGTGCCATCAAGGTAATATGTGGCGCGAAGATTCTCGGCCATCCAGTATTGTGTTCCAATCTTTACAATCTTATAAGTTTGGCGTTCCAAACCACGGGCGTCGACTATGATGTCGGCCTCAATAGTGGCAGCTGTACCCTCTTCTGAAGCCGACGACACTATGGCACCATCCTCAAGGAAGAAGTTGCTCTTGGCCTCACCCTCGGTGCCCACGGTTGCAGTGTTGGCGGCGAGATCCCAGACTACGGTAGCACCCGTTGTGCTCACACCCTTCGTAAGGATTGCTCGACCATCCTCGCCACAAGGATAGATCACCACCATCTGCTTATTGACAGACTTGATATACTCCTTGCAGATTTCGGCCACCTGCTTGCCATTCACCATTACCTTCTGCACCCAGCCGGTAGCGAACTCCTCCGGAACGGCTATACTCACCACCTTCGGCATCGGCTTCTCGTCGGAATCTGTGAAATTGATCTCGTCGATATCCGAAACTGCATAAGTCACGGTCTGACCCGACTTAAGCTTAATGTTAACACTATTCTGGGCTGAAACTCCAAAAGCGGCTGCGCCCACAAGACATATTGAGAGTAAAATTCGTTTCATAAGTAAGTTGATTAGCGAGTGATTTTGATGGTTTTCTTATTTGCCTTAACAATGTAGACCCCCTTGGCAAGCGGATTGAGGTCGATCGAAGCCGAGCCCGAGCCCTTAACGGCCGAAACGGCTACGCCCTGCATATTATACAGGCGCAAATCGATGGCACAATCGGGCTTGGCATTCACGGTCAGTACACCGCCAGAGACGGCAACCGACAAGTCGCCCAACGAGGCTGCAACCTCCTGATTGGCTGAAGTGGAGAGATCGAAAGTCAACTTCGAGATAGCGCCCAACTCATACGAGGCATCCCCATGAGCGGTAGACACCACCATTCGGGCACCATCGAACTTGATACGCTTCACATCGGACAAAAGATGGTTCGACTTAGAGCCATCGGTTGCATTCACCACCAGCTTATTCTCGGCGGCGCCCGAAAGGGCAAAGCCGGCAACAAGCGTCGCACCGATCACCATCCTCATAAACAAAGCATTCATACGATAGGTAATTAAAGTAAAACAAGTAATATATTTTTGCCAAAATTAACACATCTCCATCAAATCTCCAAATCAAAATAAAGAAGTTGTTTAAACAACTTCAAAACCAAGCGCTACATTATGAAGTTATGGCGTTCTTGTAAAAAACTTATGGTCTTATAGTCGGGATCTGAAGAAATCTTGCATCCGTGCCACGTTATCATTGATTGCCGCACTATTAAACGGCATGCCCACCAGATACAGCTCCACATCTGTCTGCAGAAGCACATCAGAGTAAAAACTCTGTCTGTAAACCTTGAAATGAGCATTAGGATAGACCAGCACGGCAGATCTCTTTGTGGAGGAATTCAAATTGGGGGCAAACGAAGAGTAAGCTAAAATCTGATGCAAATCATGCCGAAAATTCTCATTCAGCTCGCTCTGTTCGCCGACTCCGCTATTAAACATATGGCTCTTATACTTCGCATCTATAATACATATCATTTCGCCAACCTTGGCCACGGCATCGGGTTCGAGATATGCCAGCGTCCAAGGTGAATGAAATCCACTAATCTTGATATGCGGATTGCGTGTAAGTGTTCCTCCGAGTCCTCGAAGCGCTGATTCACAAATGAATTGAACATACTCTTCAAACAACAATGCCTGATCCACTCGCCAAGCACACCTCCACGCCGACTTTGCATTTAATATCAGTTTACCCGATTCCTTAAGTTGCTTGATAATAAGAGGATCGGAGGCATGCGATGTTGGCTCCACAGGCGCACAATTCTCCGCCCCGTGGAGTCGAGGAAGCAACGACCGCAGCTTCGTTGACACTTTAAGACGGGCATTCACTGGCACTGTTGGTGCGGTTGCTATCTGAATTGTTAACCTCAGTATAGCAATAAGATTCTGCCACTCCGAATGAGCGGTCGACAATGAATTGAAACGGTTATGAAACTTAAGAGCGGCGTGCGGATTCGCTACCGACTCAGCGGCATATCGGTTCCAATCTGTAATGCCTCGCACACGATTCTCCGTTTTATTGACGACTTCAAATTTAGTCCATCTACTTTTAGAGGCCTCTATAAACAGCTCGATATATCGCAGACATTCAAGATAGATTGGCGGAGTGAGGCACGACGTGCCTGTCAGTATAAGATTGGAATTAAATTCAACAGTTACATTATGCCCTATAGCCGCAACAATCTCAGCAATGTCCTCACCATAAGCGCCAAGCACCGACAGGTCGCCAATCGATTTGCCGTTGGCAGCAGAGATTAACGGCACAACGCCACAATATCGACTGCGATTTATTCTTAGCTCATTTGCAAATTCCTGTTCACCAAGAACATTCAGTCCTAAGAAGTTAAATCCCGAATAGTTAAGATTAATAAACCTGTTAATGGCAGCAGAATACACACCGTATGACGCAACTATGCCCAGACCTTTGAACTCCGATGATTTCCAAACAGTCTGACCATATCCGCGAATAATCTTATTTGCACCTAAAGGTTGTTTCGCCATCTCTTCATTTACACGTCATTCTTTATTCGAAGAGAACTGCTTCGGCATATGTTTTGAAATATGCCGCAAAATCCTCTTCACTACCACTAAGATAACCCTCGCTCAGATACTCTTTAATCAGAGGCATAACTCCGTAAGTCAAGTTGCTCTTGAGCGCATCTGTATCATCTTTGGGCGTTAGGTAATACGACGGACCAGGTTGCAGATTCAACTCCGAGTCCGTAGCGTAACAGCGAAATATCTTAGCCATTGCCTCAAAAGCCACGCTATGAAATACTTTTTCCGAATCAGAATCCGGTTTGATAGCAGAGGGTTTAATGGTATACCACACAAACCTGCGACGAAGCGCAAAATCAACTACCGCCAACGAACGGTCGGCAGTATTCATCGTTGCCAACACATGAAGATTATCGGGCAATTTTTCCAGTTCACCCACCTCGGGAAGACTGATTTTGCAACGGTCGCCAGCGCCATTCTCGAATAGATAAAACACCGGACCAAGCACATTTGCCAAATTTGCCCGATTAATCTCATCAATAATAAGAAGCACCTTTTTCTTGGGTGCGGCAAGAGCTTTCTTTATGGCTTCTATCAAGATGCCTTGACTATGCTTAAACGCGAGCGCAGAACTCGACGTGTCGGGCACGAGTCCTCCGATAAAATCCGTATAGGTGGTTTCGGCATGAAACTGAGTAAATACATAATCAGCGTATAACTGGGCTAATTTGGTGGCATTGAAAGTCTTGCCCACACCCGGAGCACCTTGCAAAACAACATACTTATATTGTTCTAACAGAGACCGCACCTCCTTCTGAACATTCTGTGTCTGCGATTTAGGAAGATACTTACCACGCTTGGCTGCAACTGCTTGTGCACCCCAACCACGAAGACCGGCATAACAAGCGAGCCACTGCAAACACACAGACTTTGTATCCTTATAAATATCCGCTACATCAACTACAGCACCGGCCTGTATTAGCGGCCAATACTTCTCATCGCGTGCAAGAATCTCATAAGCCTCTTCAGGGATAGAGGTAGCACGTTCGGAGATATCACTGAAATCACTCTTAATGAAACACTTATCATCATTAATTAGAGTCAGAAACTCACGGCGCCACCAGGGTCTGGACGCTATCGAAGCATCATTCTTAAACTGCATTGAACCCACACAAAGAGTTACGAGCAACTTAGTTGGCTGATTATCAGGTTGGCTTTTAGCATCGGTAAAAATAACATACGAGAAATCGGCATATTTGGTGTCGGTCTCCTCGGTGCGAATAAAAGCAAGATATGGGATCTTAACGTCGTTCGTTAGACTTTCACGAAAAAGAGCATATTTCTTATCAATAAAACCAAACTCGCTTGCTTTCTCACCAATCACTTTTACGATATCCTGATTGGTAATTGAAATATTTGATGATTCATTGTTATCAGTATGTTGAGCAAAATCATTCATGACGAGTTACGGTTTAGTTAATACACTTCTAATAAAATATAGGAAATTCCAATTCCATATCACATACAAAATTAGAGATGGCATCGAAAGTGCACAACGGCCAATAGTGCACAATGCATTCGCAATCGACAGCACATCTATCTATCAAACCGCAGTAACCGACCATTTAGCCTCAACAAAATCAGATAAACTCAACCTCTACCAACATCAAAGGCTCATTCAAAAAAAAACGACATGCTTGGAAGCATGTCATCCATGACAAAGCCGCCCGCCTTGCTACCACCCTGACGCGCGTCGGAGCGAGGCAGCACGGGGAGCGTAGGAGGTCATGGGGGTTGCGCTTCCAAGCGCGACAACAAAAAAGAACGGGCGCCTTCAGACGCCACTATGGAAGATATGCTTCCAAGCATGTCAACATGGCAGTTGCGCTTCCAAGCGCAACATCAACCACCCCGACTCCGTCAGGTGCCAATTCAAAAATCTTGCCTTAACGTACTTCGTGGGAGTTCTGCGCCGTTCTCCCTGTTCTGCGCCTGCCGACAGGCAGAAAAAGTTCCCCGTGTCTGACCTCCCAAAATTTCAAAAATGTCTAATCTCCATCCATCTCCGTCGTCGCCATCCCGTCCTATCTGCGCGCTTGCGCAGCAAGCTAAATATCTGTGTATTTTTAACAACCATATCATCCTCGCAATGTATTGTCTATCTTAAATTTACTTATACCAAAAACATTATAACTCACGACATGCTTG
>QLIP01034718.1_pt1 | contig 26067 bp, 21 predicted proteins | sample 1769771 | NCBI WGS metagenome assembly QLIP01 (sample SAMN09428762, study PRJNA476227) | Gut metagenome, whole genome shotgun sequencing project. | isolation source: cecum | host: Rhizomys sinensis | place: China: Jinsha town of Minqing, Fujian Province | collected 2013-09-23 | reverse complement strand
ACTTCATTTTAAGATTCGTAAATAAGTTTAAACAACTTCTATTCCACTCTTGCTGCTTTTTCAAGCAGGAGTCAACCTCAACTCTTCTTGAAGAGGCGAACTAATTCGCCAATCCAAAGCACCAGCGATGTCGATCCGACAATGATTACCCAATCGATCAACGGCAGCGGCGTAACGTTGAAGAACTGTCCACCCACGGTCACGATCAATATCTGACCAAACAATATCAACAACGCAATGCTCAAGAAGCCCGTGCAATTCTTGAAATGGAATGCAGAGCTGTTCGACGCAAAGGCGCGTGCATTAAACATATTCCAGAACTGAAGGAATACGAAGAAGGTAAAGAATACCGACAATTCATAATCCGACAATTCGTTGTGGGCACCCATCTGAGCGCTGAACACCTCGGTCAGCGACGTGATTTGCGTATGCTCGAGATAATAGAGGAAGCCAAGCAACACTAAGAAGAATATCAAACCTGTGCCTATGATCGAGCGCCACATCTGACGCGATATGATAAACGCTGTGCGCGAACGCGGCAAAGCTTTCATCACGGTCCGTGACGGCGGCAACGATGCCAGTGCCATCGCTGCAAACGTATCCATAATCAAATTCACCCAAAGCATCTGAGTCACGGTCAAAGGCGACTGTGTGCCCATAAACGCGCCGCAAAGCACAATCAAACATGCTGCAACATTCACGGTCATCTGGAACAGGATGAATCGCTGTATATTCAGATAAAGCGAACGGCCCCACATCACAGCGCGACCAATCGAAGAGAATGAATTATCGACGATAGTGATATCGGATGCCTCTTTAGCCACCGACGTACCGTCGCCCATCGACAAACCTACATGTGCAGCCTTCAGTGCCGGCGCATCATTCGTGCCATCGCCCGTTACAGCCACAACCTCATTACGCTTCTGCAAAGCCTCTACAAGGCGCTTCTTATCTAACGGACGTGCACGAGCTATAATCTTCAGGTCGCCTACGCGCTCCAACAACTCATCATCGCTCAGCTCCGCAAACTCCGGACCCGTAATGATGTTGCGATCGCTGTCGCTACTATCGTTCCATAAACCGATCTGGCGACCAATCTCCTTTGCTGTGCCGGTCGTGTCGCCAGTAACAATCTTAACCTTAATGCCGGCATCGAGCACCTCGTTCACAGCATCGGGCACATCGGCACGCACCGGATCGGAAATTGCCACAAAACCCAAGAACGTAAGATTGCTTGCCACCACGCGGCCATCTTCGATTGTAGCATCGCCATCCTCAAGCTCCTGATAAGCGAATCCAAGCGTACGCATAGCCTGATTCTGATAAACCAGCAACTGTGCATCGAGCTCCGCCTTGGTCAGCCCGGCAATGTTCTTGCACAGACCGAACACAATCTCCGGCGCACCCTTCACATAAAGCACACGCTTACCCGAAGCCGATGTCACAACCGAAGCCATATACTTACGCTCGGTCGAGAAAGGCAACTCCTCGATGCGTGTCACGCCATTGCGAAGCGAGGCATAATCAACACCGCGCTCGCGAAGCCACAACAGCAACGCACCCTCGGTCGGATTGCCCAACACCTGCGGCTTCTCGCCAGTCAGATCAAGCAACGCTGTCGAGTTAACGGCTATACCCTCCTCCAACACCAGGTTCGACGGATTGCCAAAGAAATTACTCTCATAAACCTGCATCTGATTCTGGGTCAACGTACCCGTCTTATCCGTGCAAATCACCGTGGTGGCACCCATCGTTTCGCAAGCATGCATCTTGCGCACAAGATTGTTCGTCTTCAACATTCTTCGCATCGAATATGCCAACGAAAGCGTCACGGCCATCGGCAGGCCCTCGGGCACCGACACCGCTACCAACGCCACAGCCACCATAAACGTCTGCAGCAAATACGACACAAACTCCACCCATGTAAATTCAGGCACACTCACAAAATAAACTATGATGCGACCAACAACAACGGCTGCAGCCACGCCATAGGCAATCTTCGAAATCAACTTGCCCAGACCGTCGAGCTGCTCATTCAGCGGAGTCTTAACGCTATCGTCAATCTGCGCAGCCTCGAACACCTTACCATTCTCGGTCTTATCGCCTACTGCCAACACGCGCATCACGCCGTGACCCTCCATCACCTTCGTGCCACGCATCGCATGGTTCGACGGGAAGGTAGCCTCCTTCTCGAACTGTGCCGGATCCGTGGTCTTGCGACATATAGGCTCGCCTGTCAACGTCGACTCATCGATATTGAGCGACACCGCCTCCAACAGCTCACCGTCGGCCGGCACCTCCTCGCCCGTGTTCAGCAATACGATATCACCAACCACAACATCCTTGCGAGGCACCTGAGTCGCACCACCGTTACGAATCACCTGCACAGGCTCATCATCGTTCACCTGGTTCAACAACGCAAACTCCTTGTCGGCCTTCATCTCGAAATAGAAAGCCAAGCCCGTTGCCAACAAAATGGCGATAAAGATACCCACAGGCTCAAAAAACACCTCTGCACCCTCGCCCGGAATGCACCAATACTGATAGCACGAAATTCCGATCGACAAGACACCCGCCACTATCAACACGATAATCAACGGATCTCCAAACTTCTTAATAAAACGACTGAACAGCGACTCCTTCTCCGGAGGCGTCAGCACGTTGACGCCATGTTGCGCTCTACTCGCCGCAACCTCAGCGTCCGTTAATCCTTTGTAATCTCTCTGTTTTGACATATAATTTAAAATTAAAAAATTCTATATTAAAAGCCCTCCCTTCTCACCAACTTGCAAATTTAACAAACATTATCTTATCTACCATAAAATTCGGACCAATATAACACTTCCCCGCCCCAAATTAACCGTAAAGATAGAATATTTAATACAGAAGCCTCAATTTTGAACCTTGTTAACACTTCGCGTGTTATAACACTGAAGTACACAAAGTGCTCCGCTATGAAACACACAAAAACTTAATCTAACTAAATTTTGAATATTATGGGAAACATACTAATGATTATAGGGCACCCCTACTGGAATGCTTCATTTGCCAACCGTGCCATCGTTAATGAATTCGTAAAACAAAACCCCGATGCCGTGGTTAGCAACCTCTTTGAGCTATATGGCAACGGTCCGATTGATGTCCAGGCCGAACAAGCTAAATTAATTGCCGCCGACACAATCATTCTCCAATTCCCCATTATGTGGTACAGTTGCCCATCATTAATGCATCGATGGATGGAAGAGGTCCTCACCTTCGGATTCGCATACGGTCCCGACGGTCACAAACTAAAAACCAAGCGACTAATCGCCTCCTTCACATCGGCCGGCTCTGCCGACATGTACAGCCGTTACGGCTCGCACGGCATGAGCATCGACGACCTTATGCCGCCCTTTGTCGGCACTACCCAATTCTGCGGCATGGAATGGAAAGGCTACGTATACTCAGGCGCCATGATGCGACCCTACGGCTACACACCCGAGCAGGAAAACGTAATCCTTGAGCGCGCCCGCTTCCACGCCACCCGCCTCACCGGCAAAGCCAAATCCGTATAACCCCCAAAACAAAATATGAACAGAAGGCCCGAACTCCGCCATGCGGTGTTCGAGCCTTCCTTTTTTATGCCCATGCCTCCCAGTGCGGCCTCTCTGTTTTGTTTCGAATTCGCGGGCCTCCCAGTGCGGCCTCTCTGTTTTGTTTCGAATTCGCGTGCCTCCCAGTGTGTCCTCTTTGTGTCGAGTGTACGCGCATTTATGCGCGCCGGGTCTCCCTCGTTCACAGCAATTGCATCGCAATTGCCGCACACGCCTCGGCATCCGCCAACGCATGGTGATGATCCGCCAAATCATAGCCGCAAGCCGCCGCCGCAATATGCAGCTGATGGCTCGACAATCGCAACTGCCTGCGCGATGCTGCTAAAGTGCAATAAAAAGCATATTCCGGATATTCCATATCATATGCCTTAAAAACCGCCTTCAAGCAACTCTCATCAAACGGCTTGTTATGCGCCACCAGCGGCAAACCGCCAATGCGCGGTGCTATCTGCGCCCAAACCTCCGGAAACTTCGGTGCCCCATCCGTGTCACGACGCGTCAACCCATGCACGCGCGTGGTCCAAACCGTATAAAAATTCGGCACCGGGTGAATCAGCGAATAAAAACGATCCACAATCTCGCCATCGCGCACCACCACCACGCCAACACTGCACACGCTCGAGCGCTGCCCGTTAGCCGTCTCAAAATCTATTGCTACAAAATCTTTCATTCCTTCTTTAATAAAGAAGTTGACTATACAACTTCAAAAATTCAACCACAAAATTAATCATTTTTATTCACTTTTCAACCGCCAACCATCCACTAACAGTAAACACCCCCTACTTTGTGGCCTTAAAATTAAAGATAGGATGAATCATCGACTCGATGCTGACCGTGTCGCCGATATTCGCGATAATCTCCGACGCAGGCTTATAAACCATCGGCGACTCATCGCGCGTAAAATCATTCACCGACTCCGTATAGATTCCCGCCATCGAAGCTCTGAAATCTGACATCGAAATCTTCTGATAAGCCTGCGAGCGACTCAACACCCGCCCCGCACCATGCGGTGCCGAACAATTCCAATCCTCATTCCCCTTGCCGATGCAAATCAGCGAACCATCGCGCATATTCAGCGGAATGATACAACGCTCGCCATCGGCCGCCGAAATCGCACCCTTCCTTATAATATTATCATCGCTAATATAATTATGGATAGTTTCAAACTCATCCTTCACCTCAACGCCCCTAAAAAACTTCAGCAACAGCATGCCAATCAACTTCCGGTTCAACGAAGCCCAACGCTGACACAAACGCATATCATGCAGATACTCCTCGCGAGCCTCACCCTCAACATAGCACAACGCCTCGGGCAACGAAGGACGCAACATTCGGCGACGCTTACGCAGACGCTCAATCTCCTTCTGCAACTCCTTGCGTCTCCCCGCAGCCTTATACTCCTCAATGAGACGCTTAATCCCAGCTTCGAAATCCTCATTCCCCTCGGTGAGATGCTCAATGGCGCGAGCCTGATAAATCTCCGCCACCTGCTTACCCAAATTGCGCGAACCGGTATGAATTACCAGATACACCTCCCCCTTATCGTCGCGATCCAACTCAATAAAATGATTACCGCCACCCAGCGAACCGATGGCACGCGCAATCCGCTCGCTCTTGCGCAACTTCCGGTAACAATACATCCCCGCCACCAACCGCTTCGCCTCACGATAAATCTCCAACTCCTCACCCTGAAGCGGAGCAAAACCCTCGCCCTCCTCGCGGGTATCAAACCCCGACGGAACATTCAACTCGATATGCTTCTGAAAAGCACGAAAATCGATATCCGCAATCCGGCCAAGACGCAACACAAGCATACCGCAACCTATGTCGACACCAACAATATTCGGAATAACCTTATCGCCAAGATCCCCCGTAAAACCGATAACGCACCCCGCTCCGGCATGCACATCGGGCATAATACGAATCTTCTTATCCGAAAAAACATCAATCTCCATCAACTCCCTAATCTGCTCCAAAGCCTTCCGATCCACATTATCGGTAAAAATCTTCACATCAAATCCATCAATACTCTTCATAAATACAATATTTAATTCAAATCGGTAGTAATCTAACTCCACTTTAATTTGCCGCAAAAATAACTCGCCACTACGCAACCAATCTGCGCAATGAAATTATTTAAACAACTTCAATCGCAAAACGCCCCCAAAATTACACAAAAAAACGAAAACCACACACTCTGCGCCACCACAAACTCTCAGAAATGAAGTTGTCTAAACTTATTTTTTATTAAAATTCAACTTCATGTTAAGATTCGTAAATAAGTTTAGACAACTTCAACTATTCAAACTATCATCCTTTCAACCAACAATTTGGAAATAAACCATATTTTTCGTAACTTTGCTTCACACAAAATAGCTCTCAAACAGATCTATTTACTGAAGTTGTTTAAACAACTTCACTACCCCATAATACACCCCAAGGACCCTTCCTATTATATATCCTTCCTATTATATATAAGGTGTACTATATAAAGTGTACTATATATAAGGAGTGTTCCTAACCGCCATCATAAATCATACATCAAAAGATATGAACAAAACAGAATATACGCCTCAACCGATCGACACATCGGACACCACGCTCCCACCGGAGCTGGACCCTCTCATTGAAGAGATGGCAAAAAACGTACACGAAGTCTGGGCACAGAACCGCATCAACGACGGCTGGCGCTACGGCCCGGTGCGCGACGATGCTGCCAAGCAGCACCCCTGCCTCGTCTCCTACGACGACCTCCCCGACACCGAAAAAGCCTACGACCGCGCCACCTCGCAAGCCACCCTCAAATTCATCCTCAAATCCGGCTTCACCATCTCCCCCCGCTAACCCCCATCCATCTAACAACCCATCACATCATGACACACACACCCAACAATAACCCTCCCTATTTTGCATTCATAAGCTACAAAAGCGAGGATGAAAAATGGGCAAAATGGCTACAAAAGAAACTAGAAGGATATGGTTTTCCTATAGCCTTGCGCAAAGAGAAACCTTCATTACCAGCAAAAATTAAGCCTATATTCCGCGATAAATCAGATTTATCAGGAGGTAATCTAAAAAATGAAATAGAAAAAGGTTTAAGAGAGTCAAAGTATTTGATAGTAATCTGCTCCCCGAAATCTGCCAAGAGTCCTTGGGTATCAAAAGAAGTTGAATATTTTATTGACAATAATCGCCAACAGCATATTATACCCTTTATAATAAAAGGTATACCTAATTCTAAAAATCCTAAAGACGAATGTTTTCCTGTAGGTTTGCGTAGACTTTCTGGAGAACATGAAATTCTTGGCATAAATATCAATGATATGGGACGAGAGGCTGCTGCTGTCAAAGTTATAGCAAGAATGTTTGACGTCCGATTTGACACTCTTTGGCAAAGGCATGAACGAGCTAGACGTCGAAGAAACTTGATATATGCTACATTAGCTGTAATTGGTATAATTCTTGCAATCATCATGGGGTACCTATATAATAAAGCGGAAAAACAAACCCAACTTGCGATATTGCATAACCAACGAGCAGAACGTCAAAAGGATAATGTCATTGCTCAATTTGCCAACCAATTATTATCAAGCAATTCCCACGTTGCTTCCTTACTCGCTTTAGATCTTCTCCGCAAAGACATTAATAATGTTGAAGCAGAGACAGTATTAAGAAAGTCATCAATAATTGAGAATCTAATATTACACGGGCACGAAAAAGCGGTTAATTCGGTATCGTTTGACCCTTATAATTCTTCAAAACTTATATCGGCCTCTAACGACAGTACCATTAAAATTTGGGATTTAACGCAAAGTAAATGTATAAAGACATTTCGTTTTGATTCACCGATTCTCAGCGTATGTTATATTCCAAATTCCCATAATGTCCTTTGCGTCTCAGAAAAAGGCAATTGTTATACATACAACACCTCTATAGGAAAATTTCATCTGAGAAAAAGATTTCAGCATGAACTTAATAAAACATTTTGCTCTCATGATGGTTCAAAACTTGTGACAATAGATAATCAGCACAACTTAAAAGTTTTTGACACCAAAACACTTGAGATTATTTATTACGATCAGTTACAAGATGAAGGAGAAATAACAATGAGTTTCAGTTCCAATTCAGAATCGTTGGTCTACTATAATAGTGGTATCAATGAACTTGTACGTATAAATTTGCATACTGGTAAAAAGCAAATTAAAAAATATAGTGCATATGTCTCTAATTTTTATTCATCAGCCTTAGGCATTAACCCCAGCGGTTCACAAATAGCTATTGGATTTGCCAATGAAATTGAATTTTTAGACTCCACCCTAAATTCCATCAAAAAAATTCCTTCTGAATCATTAAATCATATTGAATTCGACACAATTAATAATCAACCTGTAATTTTCACAGCCTCTGAGCAAGGTTTCATTAAAATATGGGATGCTAGCAATTTACATCCACTCTTCACCTTTAATTCTTCTTGTCCTAATATTAGGTCTCTCCTCTTAACCCCTACCAAACGTCACCTTGTATTTTGGGGTATTAATGGTGATTTAAGAATTCTGGATTCGGCATCCATATCTTCAAATCCGACATATCCTACCGTTTCACAATATAATTCTCCGGATTTTATTGCATCATTCGATATCACAAACAGTGATAATCAAATATATTTAGCTACGGCAAATGATCAGATATTGCGCATACTACACTATGAATACAACGATAATAGTTATCAAGTTGTAGGCTCACATCCCCTTTCTGATTTGAAGTATACTGACATAAAATTCACTCCATCTGGAAGATATTTGATCTCAGCGACAAACAGTACCAATAACAAGCTATATATTTGGGATACGCATAGCGGTCGTTTGCTAACCTCTTTCATCCCCCATAATGGAGAATTTTTTAATTATACTATCAACAGCAATAAGGATTGTGTCATAACTCTTAGTGGTAAATCAATAAAAATGTGGGATATTGATAATATATGCAAAAATCAACAATCACAACCCATTCCTATGGCTTCCTTCTCTGTTTCAGATGAAGTACTTCATAAATTAGCCCAGGGTGTTAATAGTCAGGTAAAGTGTATTGACAAAGATTATAATTTATACTACGAATCAAAGGATAAAGAAAATACAATAAAAGTCTATAATCTCAGAAAACACTCAACGAATAACGATGTCTCATATCAGTCTGATTCCAAATATATTAAAGAGTTTCAATTAAGTCCACTAGGGAATTATCTAAGTATACTCGGTTCTGATGGAAAAATTATAATTTATGACATAAAGACCCATACAATGTTTTCAAAATGGTACCCTCATTGGAATTATATGAGCACAGAGCATGTATGGCATCCGTCCGAGAAGTATATTATCAGCTCCTCTCGCGACAATAATACATGCATTTGGGACGTAAAGTCAGGAAAATGTGTTCTTTCCGTTTCTGGGCAATTTAAAAATTTAAATTTCTCCGTTTGCGGCAACTACTTTTGGGGTAATTCTTATCAATCTATTCAGATTTTCCAATTCCCCTCAATTGGCGTGCTTATGAACCACATAACACAGAAATTCAAAAACAGGAAACTCACAGATAAAGAAAAACATATTTATCACTTAGAATAGAGTTATATTCTTTTCCCATTAAAAAAATAATTTTCTAAAAATTTATAACAACTTAATCGGAATGAAATATTGCAGTAATTGTGGGGCGCTGATTGAGGTCGGCGCCGTGTTCTGCGGAAATTGCGGACAGCGGGTGCAACCGCCGGCTTATAATCCGGGTGCATCTGGGTCAGGTAGCTCTTCGAGTTCGAGCTGGTCAGGTAGCTCTTCGAGTTCGAGCTGGTCAAGTGGTGCCTCCGGCTCATCGGGTGCCAGTGGCTCTAATGGTAATGCCAACTCGAGCGCGTCCGGCAACTCCGGTGGCGGACTCGTTGGGTCGATCAACGACTATATCGGCAACACAAATAAGGTGAAGCTGAATTGGAAGTATCTCTTCGAGGGGGTGTTCAAGAAGCACACCACTGAAGAGGCCGAGGATATCTTTATCTGTGGCACGAGCCGTACAACGCCCCCTCTCTCAGAAGTGGTCGACACTTGGCCCAAGCCGTGGCTTTACAGTCGCGTGTTCCTATGCTTCGTCATCACATTTATTCTCCTTAATATATGCAGCTCTTTCTTTAACAATCCCAATGCTTATCCGGGACTCATCATTGTCGGCGCTTTTGCAGTGCCGTTCACCACGCTGGTAATGTTTCTTGAGCTTAATGCCTTCCGCAACATCAGCCTCTATGACGTACTGAAGCTGTTCATGATTGGAGGTTGCGCTTCGCTCGTGGTGACGCTTTTTCTGTTCGATCTCGAATTGGTCAGCACTGATCTCTCCTCTACTTGGGGCGCATTGATGGTGGGCACCATCGAGGAGGTCGGTAAGTTGATAATTGTATATCTACTGCTGAAAAAGATCCCTTCGTGCAACTACATCCTCAGTGCATTGTTGGCGGGAGCCTGCGTCGGAGCGGGCTTCGCCGCCTTCGAATCTGCAGGCTACGCCATGCAACCGATGTTGGTGATAGCCAATCAGGCCGGGGCTTACAATGTCGACATTCCGGTTGCGGCCATGATGGATATGGTGACGTCGAGCATATACCTGCGCGGCATCCTGGCACCCGGCGGCCATGTGGCATGGGCGGCGATTTCGGGCGCGGCGCTCATTATTGCCAAAGGTAACGCTCCGCTGACCAGCAACGTATTCAGCTCCTTCCGTTTCTGGAAGATTTTCGCCATCCCCGTAGTGCTTCACGCATTGTGGGACGCACCCCTTATGGAGGGCTATATCAAACTTACCGGCCTAATCCTGCTGGTATGGATTGTGGTCTTGATATTTATCAATATGGGACTCGATGAAGTAAAGAAACTTAAAATAGCTTATAATGAAAATTTGTAGTAATTGTGGGGCCTCGATGGCCGACAATATGAATTTCTGCACACAGTGCGGCTCGTCGCTGGCTAATGCCTCAACAACATCTTCGACCGCCAATTCCAGCAACAATTTGCCGGTTGTTCCACCACCGCTGCCACCCGGAGCGGGTGGTGTACCGGCCAAACCAAAACGAAAATTCAGTCTGACCAATCTTTTCAAAGCGCGAAAACCCAACCCATCCTCCCTCCCCAAAAAGCCCTTCCCCTTCAAAAAATTATTCAAGCGAATCGGAATCGCCATTGTTGTAATGGCAATCGGGGTCGGCTTATGGATTAATCACCAGATGAATGCGGCAACCTACCTTACCTTTAGCACACAAGGTGTTTTGTTCCCCAAATGTGGAACAGACGAGGAGGTAAACATCGACTACGATGGTTATATCTGGGAACTTGCCTACAAACCATCTTGGGTCGAAATTGACGAGCACGCCAATAGCTTCACAATCAAATGCCAGCCCAACACCACGGGGCAGGACCGTCAGGATCACATCACCATCAAGTCGGGCAAAATCACCCAGGCGCTTCCCATTGGTCAGTATGGTGCGGCACAGAGCATTTCGCTCTCAAAACAAAGCATCGAAACCGACCGCGACGGTGATTCATTCTATGTTCGCATACAAACCGATGGCATTAATCCCGAAGTGACACGCCCCGACTTCTGCAGCATTTCGAATCTTACTAAAGATGGCTTCACGATCAATGTCAGTGGCAACGACGGCTACCACCGATCGGGCTCGGTCGTGGTCAAAGAAGACGGAGCCCAGGCATATGTGAGCATTAGCCAAAAAGGTAAATGCTCGCACTGTGGAGGCGACGGCACCGTAAACTGTAACAGCTGTTGGGGTCAAGGCGGCATGCAGATGGGCATGTTTTACTCACAGTGCAGCTTCTGCGGAGGTCGAGGCAGTTGGAACTGCTCAAGCTGCGACGGCTCCGGCTACGAGTAAACCCGCCCCGCAAAAAAGCCCTCCCATCCGCCATGTGCGCCCCACTCCTCCGCCATGTGCGCTCTCTCCTCCGCGCGTCTTTGAGTTCTGTGGGAGGCGGAACGCCGACTTGCCCTCCCCGCCGCGGCAACCCAATCACCAAAAAAGAGAGGTGCGACCCGAAATGGGTCGCACCTCTCTTTCTCTATTTTCATCTGCCTTTTAGGCAGCCATGTCGTTTATTACTTTGTCACCGCAAAGCGTCCGTCCTGGTTCAGCGTGTAGGTCTCGCCGCGAGCCGGGATTGTCACCATCAGGTCGAAGGCGCGCTTCGTTGCCTCTACGCTCACTATGCCACCCTTCGGGAGCAAAGCGAGATCGGCAGCCGTCAAATGGAAATCCTCGACACTGCGGATAAAATCACCCTTCTGCGATTTATGGTCGAGCTGAGCATAGAACAGACCCCAGATCAACTTGTAGGCATCGCGGTCCAACTCACTGTCGAACGCCGCGGCCTTACCACCTACCGACTCATTCACGAAACGTAGGAAGCCCCAACGCTCGGGCATATGCATATCAACCATGCCAGTCGGACTCCACACCCAGTTCTCCTCCGGGCCTCCGGCCTTGAGCCACTGCACACGGCTGAAGTTGATGCGCCATAGCTTGAAGTCGCGCGGATCCTTGAAGTCGCGCTTCAATGCGTCGAACGGAATAGCCATCTCCACATACCATGCGCGGTCGGTATCCGACGACTTATTGATTGTGCCATCATAGCTCACCGCCAATTTCCAACCGCGACAATCCCACGGCAAGAAGAAGCTGCCACCCGAACGATAAGGCTTCTCGAGCAGAAGATCCATCTCAGTGCCCAACGCATTATTCTCGAACTCGAAATAATTCACACCGTCGCCATCCGGATCCAGAAATACCTCGAAGTCATTGTTGCGCCAGATGATGGTGTCACGCTGTTGAAGATTACCGATAATGTTATCCTCCTCGAGCTTCGCACCGATATAAAGATTCTTATCGTCCCACATCATCTTCACCCACGTCTTCTTGCTCGGGGCGGGTTTCAATGCACCCTGAATGTCGACAAAGGCGGCCGACTCCTCAGCCTTGGTCCAATCGCCCTCGTTGAGCTTGCCATCTATTTTAATCTTCGATGTTGTGCGGAAACAATCGTAGTAACGCGGCTCGGTGAGACGCGCGGCATAACGCTCGCTCAAACTCTGACCCATCATCGTGCTGCCGCCCACCAGGGCAAGCACCGCCATCAATATACACTTTCTCATAATCATTTCTTCTCTTGCGATTCGTTATCGTTAAAGCTTATCACCTGTCCGGCGCCGCGATAAAGTTTGATCGGCTCCTGCAACTCAACAGCCAATACCGTGATCTGCGGATCAAGCTCCTCTTTCGGCACCTTAATATAATATACGCCCGGCACCTCGCTCCAATCAATATCGTTATAGAGTTCATAATCCAACTTACGGTTCGAACCCACTACGCGAATATTCTTAACTTTGCTCTTCAAACCCTTCAGCTCAACGGCATCGTTCGGCGCATAGGGAAGATAGATATAAAGCACATCGCCTGCCTGATTCAATGTGGTGTAACCCTGCACGTGATCGGCGGGGATACCGGCACGAGTGTCATATACTGCCTCTTTGTGCTTATTTGTCCATCGACCGAACTCCTTAAGAATCTCTACCTGCTCCTCAGGAATTGTTCCATCGGCCTTCGGACCGATATCGAGCAATAAGTTACCACCCTTGCTCATGCAGTCAACAAACATACGCAACAACGTATTGGTGCTCTTGTAGGCCGACTGCGGATCGCGATATCCCCAAGAATCGTTCATGGTCATACAGGTCTCCCACCACTTCGCTTCCGGACGAGTCACGGGCACACCAAGCTCGGGCGTTGCATAATCGCCATGTCCCTGAATGCGCGAATTCACAATCACGTTCGGATTGTATGAAATCAAGTTTGCAATCACCTCGGGCGCCTTCCACTCCTGGGCCGAATGCTCCCAGTCGCCATCAAACCAGTAGAGGTCGGGATTCCACTTCGAACTCAACTCCGACATCTGCGCCTTGTTAAAATCAAGGAAACGCTGCCAGCGCTTCGGATCGTCGGCAATCTTATACTTCACCGGACCGGCACGGTAGATATCGGTATAATCCTTATGCGGCCAGTCGATCAGCGAATAATAAAAACCCAGCTTCAGTCCCTCCTTGCGGATGGCATCGGCAAAGGGTCCGATAACATCGCGCTTTGCCGGCGAACTCTTCACCGAACTCACCTTGCCCGCTTTCGTATCCCACAACGCAAAACCGTCGTGATGTTTCGTTGTGATCACGGCATACTGTGCGCCGCTCTCTTTAATAAGTTTTGCCCAATACTCAGGGTCATAATTCTTGGCCGTAAACTCATTGGCCTGCTTCATATAATCATCGAGCGAAACGTGTCCGTTATGGAACGCCCAGCTCTCGGATGTCTTACCTGTTGAATAGACACCCCAATGAATAAAGATACCAAGCTTGGCTTTCTGGAACCACTCCATACGCTTGGCTTTCATCTCGGGCGTCTCGCCCGGACGGGTATACTCGGCTGCACTCCCCAACACACCTCCGATGAGGGCGCATCCTAACAAAATCGATTTAAATTTCATAATGTCAAGTCCTTTATTAAGAAGTTGTTTAAATAACTTCTGTAAGTGATTAAAAATCTATATAGAGATCGTCGGCCATCATGTCGCGCATCAGCTCGGCATAATCATCGCTCACGGCGTCGGCATATCTGGCACCCTTCTCGGCCGTAGCCGCCGACGGATTGCCGATGCCCGTATCGTGGCTCACCCGATTCCAGCGTCGCGGCACCCATGCCACGCCACGGCGCAGCGTTTCGGCGGCAAACCCGCCCGAGCGACCCTCGCCTGCCTCGGCCAGATTCACCAACTCCGGATGATAATGCATCATTACCGATGTCTCCAACTCGTCGGCATGATCGCCCGGCGAATCGAAATAATCCTTTGCCGGGCGCACCTTAAACCATTCGCTGGCGGCAATCAACACATCGGGCATATCCACAGCCAGGTCGCGAATCATCTGCTTGAAATTGTTGCCTCCATGTCCGTTTACTATCAACACACGCTTTATGCCCTGATGGCGAAGCGACGCCACAATGTCGGTCAGCACCGCACGCTGAGTTTCATGGCGCGTATGCACACAAAACTTCAACTCGCGCTGACCCGGATTCTGCGAACCCAGCGCCACGGGCGGCATCACCATCGCCATTACGCCATAACGCTCCTTCGCCTTCACTGCGGCATCGACCGCAACATCATGACTCAATATCGCATCTGTCAAATAAGGCAGATGCAGATTGTGGGGCTCGGTAGCGCCCCATGGCAAAACGGCGATGTCGTAATCGACATCGCGCGTTGTTCCATAGTTACTTACCGATAGGTCGTGAAACTTACTCATCGGAATTATAATTCTACATGCAGAGTCTGAGCCGTGCGGATACGAGGCTTAACCTCGCCGCCCATCAGATAGAAGTCGTTCGCACCTCCGGCCACGATTACCGCACCGGCACGTGCAACATCGGCCGACTGTTCAGCCACGCTCCATGTCTCGCTCTTCGGATCAAACACCACAACATTCGGATTGAATTTATACCACTCGATAGGATGGGTCAGATAGCCCTCGGGCAATGCGCGAAGTGCATTAACGAAGATATCCTTATTCACACCGCCACAAGCTGCGATGCGACCATCGGCCAACTTCACTGCCACTCCGCCACCAAGCGTCAATGACTCGCCCTGAGCATCGACCGGCGATTTCACCACGGTCCACTTATTCTTCGCTACCGAATAGCGCAAGCCTCCTGTCTCGACAGTAGGCTGCTTGCCATCGTATGCTCCGGCAAAACCGCCCCATACATAAAGAGCATCCTTACCCTCGGCATCCTTGGCTGCCACCATCACAGGCTGCACGCGGGCATTGCCCGGCATTGAGCGAAGCTTCTTCCACTCTGCCTTTGCTCCCACTGTGCCATTGGCACCAAGTTCCAACATCCAGAGATCTTTCGACGGCTTGCCATTCTGACTTCCGCCCACAACATAAACCTTGTTGCCAAGAACCGTAGCCGCAGCATTGTCGATCGATACCGGAAGCGAGCATGCCAATTCCTCAACGCTCACCGCGCCGTTCTGATCGGCTGTTGCCATCCACACCTTGCCGGTTGAGCCCTCGGCTGTGGTGCCACCAATAAGCAACACCTTGTTGTCGGCTACCGGAACCGACAATCCGTAAGCCATTGCCTCCGGAAGTGTGCCTACGCGCTTCCACTCCATCACCGCCGGATCGGCAGCATAGATACCCTTGTAGAACTTCTTCTGACTCTTGGCGCCCAGCGGATCGACGGGGAAGTTGCATCCGCCAGCCATCACCAAACGTCCGTTCATCTTGCCTGCAAAGGGGGCTGAAACACCACACTCAATGCCCGACTCCATATCATAATCTGCCGCATTATCCATCTCCATCTTCATGGTCGATGCCGGAAGATCCTCGCCGTTCACCAAACGAAGCTCCGTATACGGCTGCCATGCATAGCGCACAAATCTCGGTTTCATAAGAGATATATTTCTTAATTCAATTATACTGTCATTTACAATCACTGCCTCGGCCGGATAGTAATATCCATCAACTTCAGCCAACTCGAAGCCCTTGACCTGAGCCTCGTTCGCACCCTTCATGCCCGCACCGTTGCGCACCTTAAGAGTCACCACGCCATTGTGTGCCTCGGCGCCAACAAACTCCGGACCCGCCGACACCACATTCGTGTAGCCATAGGTGTTGTGCAATGCCTGACGCGCCAAGCGCTCGCCCACCGGACGCTTGTTGCGCGGATGCACATCGGTCGGATTGCCATGATCGGCACTCACCGCCATCCACACATTGTCGAGCTTATCGGCCGTGCGACGCTGTGCATCGCGGAATGTCGGCCACGACGGGCGGTTGATGCTGCTCAACTGCACCATATAGAACGGCATCTCCTCGTTGCGGAAGTGCTCACGCCAGCTCTTCACCAACATCGGGAACAGCTGCTTCCACAACATTGTGTTGTGTGCATTGCTCTCACCCTGATACCAGATCGTACCGGCAATGTCGGGCTGTCCCAACGGACGAATTCCGGCACCGAACAGATAGCTCGGCTCATACGGATGGCGATCCGACGCCACATTGCTCGTGTTCTTGTCGGCCCGTCCCTGACACCATTTCTGAACATAATCGTTCTTGCGCCAGTTCACCAAAATCTCCGGCATGCCCTGCTCCAACGTATTCACATCGATCCACGACTCGCACGGCGAACCACCCACGGCATTGAAGATAATACCCACGGGCACCTTCAAACTGTCGCGCAACACGCGGCCGAAGTGATAGGCCACAGCCGAAAAACGCTTCGAATTCAACGAATCAATCGGCTGCCATGTGGCCGGATGGAAATAACCGTTACGGTTAATTACCTTCTTGATCGAATCGCTCCACTCCACATTGTCGGTGCGTGCCACATCCTTCATATGATAGATGCGAAGCTCATTGTCGCCACAATTTGCAATAGCCTCCTTGCCGCCTACCGAGGCCGCAAGCGTAAACTCCATGTTGCTCTGACCCGACGCCATCCATACCTCGCCGGCAAGAATGTCGTTGAATGTGAGCGTATCCTTGCCGTCGGTCACGGTCATCGTATACTTCGGTCCTGTCACCAACGGAGCCGTCACCACCTGCCACTCACCGCGCGAGTTGGCACGGGTGCGATAGCGCTGACCCGCCAACGTAAGCGTAATCTCGGCGTTGGCATCCGCCTTGCCGTCGATGTGCAAGGCGCGATTGCGCTGAAGCACCATCCCCGATGTGTAATAAGCCGGCAGTCGCAACGGACCATACTTATTCGTTATCGCTTTGTAAACCGTCTCGGCCAACAATCCTGCTCCCTCGGCATTGGGGTGAATACCATCGGGCATCAGATTCTGACGATCGCGAAACGGCTCATTGAAATCGATCAACTTCGCCCCGGTGATCTGAGCCACATTCTCAATGGCGCGATTCACCTCCAGACGCCAGTCGCGTGTGCCCGAACGGAAACGGAAATGCTTTGCCGAAAGCGGCGTCAGACGCGCCACAAAAACCTCAACCTTCGGATTCACACGCTTCAACGAATTGATCAACTCAACGTAATCCTTCACAAACTCGTCGCCATACTCGGGCCAGTCGCGCGGATCCGTATCATTTACGCCTAAGTGAATCACAGCCACGTCAGGCTTAAACTCCAACGCCGCGGCATACTCCGGCAATTTCATATAAGGATTATGACCCTTCATTAGAAGCGTCGAACCCGAATGTCCGAAATTGCCAACTTCAAACTCCTCGCCGAGCATACGGCCCAGCTGCTTGGGATAGGCGTTCTGCTCACGGTTCTCGACCAGAAAACCATAAGTAATACTATTGCCTATACAAGCGACGCGACGTGCGCCCCACGACGGCACAACACTTGCCGCCAACAGAACACACGCCGCAATTCGATTATTGTATTTCATCTTTTACGATTCTTTCTTGTTGATTTCATCAACCAGCATTGCACTCTTTATCATCATGCGCGGAATGTGGAACGGACCCTTGAATAGATTGCCCTTCGCCGGCTGTGCCACCGAACCATCGCGATGCAGATAACCGAACCATTCTCCATACTCCGGATCGGGAAGATGCTTATAGGTCCAGTCGCTTATCTGCTCATGACGCTCCAACCAACGCTCGTCGCCCGTTGCCTCATAGGCATAAAGACACGCGATAATAGCCTCGGTCTGCGGCCACCAGAATTTCATATCCTGCGAATAATCCTGAGCCGGGAAGCCCTTGCAGTCCTTGAAATTGATGATACCGCCAAACTCCTCGTCCCAGCCCCAGTCCCAGCTCCAGTCAAGAATCTGAAGCGCAGTCTCGGTCAGCTCCTTCTCCCAGCCGCGATGCTTCGCCTCCTCGAGCAGGAACCATGCTGTCTCGATGCAATGTCCGGGATTGATGACACGACCGGCAATCGTATCGATCAACTCACCCTCCGGAGTCACGCTCTCGAGCAATGCCTTATATTCGGGATGTATAAAATAATGTGTCAAATCATAAAGACTCTGGTTGATCTGCTCATCGAGCGCCGGATCTGAAATCGCCTCGCGTACGCGCGATGCCGTATTGATCAGAATCATCGTGATCGAATGTCCGCGACCGGGCTGTGTCGGAAGATACTTCGGCTCCAGGATGCCCGGAGTGTTGATGAAGCGGAGAATTTCCTTAAACAACGCCAACGCCTTCTCGGCATACTCGCGGTTGCCCGTTGCAATCGAATACTCGCTCATGGCGATAGCGGCAAAGCACTCCGAGAATACATAGCGACGCTTGCGCAACGGTGTGCCGTCGGCCATAACCTCGAAATACATTCGGCCGTCCGTATCGAAACAATACTTCTCGATAAAGTCCAAACAGCTCTTGGCCATCTCCAGATACTCCGGACGCTTCTCTATATTATTATACGCCATCGAGTACACAAAGGCACAACGACCCTGGAACCACACCGACTTGGTGCCATCCATCAAACGACCCTCGCGATCCACACACGTATACACACCGCCGTGAACACGATCCAATCCATGCTCCAACCAGAAAGGCAGAATATCCTCAGTCAGGTCCTTGCGATAACGCTCCTGCCACTGATTCAGATAACCCTTTCTCTCATCTTTATTCTTAAAATCCATAGTATTTTTGTATTAATTGCCAGCGATAAGTGGCTAAATAATACTTATCACTGGCAATTGAATGGGTAGTCTTAGAATTTATTGCAACGCTCAAAGAAGTTGATAGCTTCAAGCTCCTGACGCATTGCTGCCTCCTCCTCGTCGGTGATATTGCGGAACGGAGTGCGATTCGGACCCAGATCCAAACCGATAAGCTTCATGATACGCTTACCGCCAACGATATTGCCGCGATAACGACAAATTACGTTGATAACCTCCTGCGAGAAGTTCTGATGATCGCGAGCTGCCTCAAGGTCGCCACGCTCCCAAGCATCGATGATTGCCACCAACTCACGTCCGTTATAGTTCGTTGTGCCACCGATACCGCCGCGAGCACCGCCCATAGCCAAACACGGAAGAATTGTCTCATCCTGGCCATGAAGCATATCGAACTTGCCATTGCCATAAAGACGACACTGGTTATACTCATACATGCTCTCGAACGTATACTTGATACCGGCAAAGTTAGGCACGCGGCCATCTACAGCCTTCAACAAATCCAACATCGGAAGGAAAGCGCCGTTGAATGCCGGGATGTGATAATAATAGAAAGGAAGCTCAGGCGCACCCGATGCAATCTCCTCGATATATTTCACCAACTCCTCAACACGTCCAATCTTCGGGAACGGAGGTGCCATGGCGCCAATGCCCCATGCGCCGATCTCGGCTGCATGACGTGCCAACTCGTGGCTCTCGCGTACGCAACAGCTACCTACATGCACAATCACCTTGAAACCCTCGGGAGCTGCCTTTACCCATGCCTCGGCAATCTGCTTGCGCTCGGCGGGTGTCAACATATAACCCTCGCCCGACGATCCGTTTACAAATACGCCCTTCAATCCATTCTTCTGCAACATTGCTGCATATGCCGGAATCGGCTCGAGATTAATATCTCCATTCGGGTGGAAAGGTGTGAACGGTGCATCGATCAGACCTTTGATTTTTTCAAATTCCATATTTCTCTTTTTTCTAAATGTTCTTTTTCTTGTAAACGCTTTTAAAGAAACGTTTATTCATATTTTTTTATTTTAAAGTCCTTAAAGTCCTTAAAGACCCTAAAGTCTTTAAAGTCCCTAAGGTCTCTAAAGTCTTTAAGGTCCTTAAGGTCTTTTAAGGTCCTTACGCCATATTCAGAGTTTTCGGGCGCAGGATTGTGAGCTGTGCCAACAAAGCCAAGCCAAGGGCGCCGGCCATGCATGCAAAGCCAAGACCCATCTGGTTGTTCTCGGCCAACTTACCCAACAGGTTTGTTGCCAACGCACCGATAAAGAGTCCGCTCATGTTCATGATGCCATAAGCCGTGGCACGCGAGCGCGATCCAACAAACTGGCAAAGAATAGGCATGTTGTTCGCATCAAACAAACCGTAACCCATGCCGAACAACGAGCCGGCAGCAATAGCCGCTGTCAATGTGGTGCCGAAGCCCATCAACACCAATGCCGGAATCATCATTCCCAAACCGATTGCACTCGTATAGATACGACCGCGAAGGCTGATGCGCGACCAGTAGTCGGCCAACGGACCGCCAATCATCACACCTAAAAACGATGCGAAGGCAATCGTAATCGTTGCCACGGGTCCGGCCAACACCATATCGATGCCCAACGAATCGGCAAACAATGTCGGAAGCCAGTTCTTTGTGGCCCAACCCGGCACAGAGCAAGATGCAAAGAAGAACAAGATTGTCCAGAACGCGATGTTGGTAACCAACATACCCAACGAACCGCCAACAGCCTTCATATTCTCCTTCAACACAACTCCCAACGGAAGATTCTTCTTAACTGCCATCTTGCCCTCGAACGAATCAACGCGCTTCTCATGCAGCATCAAAATCAAAACCAATGCATAGACAATACCCACGATACCAAACCAGTGGAACGTTGACTGCCATGACAATTTCTCGGCCACAAATGCGCCAAAGCCACCAACTGCCTGACCCATATAGAGACCCGTCATGTGGATACCGATTGCCAAGCTCAACTGCTTGCCGGCAAAATAGTCGGCAATCAGCGACAACGCGGCCGGAATGTAAAGAGCCTCCGACACACCCATCGCGGCGCGCAACCAGTACACCTGCTCGTAAGTCGTGGCATAACCCATAGCCATCGTTACAGCCGACCATACTGCCAACGAAATAACGATAAGCCACTTACGATTCACGCGGTCGGCCACGATACCCGAAATCGGACTCATGAAACCATAGATCCACATGAACGCCGCCATGATCTTGCCGAACATCAGCTTGCTCTCAAGATCATGAATATCGACAGCCATAGCGTCGCGCATAGTCGACAACATCTGACGGTCCATATAATTCAACAGGGCAACCACCCACAGCAGACCCACCACAATCCACGGATAATACTTCTTTTGAGTTAGAGTTAGATTCATGTTATTTAAGTTTTAAGTTTTAAGTTTTAAGTTATTAATTTCTACCTACTGAAGTTATTAAGACAGCTTCTTAAACAACTTCCATATATCAATCCACAAAAATAGCAAAAATTTTTCACAATCTAACACCGATTCCTACGAAACTTAAACCTTTTTGCAAAATCAACCCATTTTTACTAATTTTGCATCAAGAAGCATAAAACACCTTTAAACCTCAAACGAAGCGGTTTAAACAACTTCAATCTAAAAAACAACGCAATGGATTCATTGAAAAATCTTATCTCAAATACTCCCGATTATCGATACAACCTACACTCGCACACCGAATTCTGCGATGCCCGCGCTCCGATGTCGGTAATAGCGCAACACGCCGCGCAAGCCGGATTCCTGCTCTGGGGATTCTCGCCCCATTCACCCATACCCACCGGCAACGACCCATTGGCCCGACACATCCCCATCCCCTCGCAATGCAACATGAAACTCACCGACGTGCCGACATACATCCAGGAGGTCGACCGACTCAAAGCACTGCACGAACCCGAAATGACAATACTGCGAGGCATGGAGATCGACTACTTCTCGCCCGATTGGGGAGCACACATCGACCTCTTTCAGCGCATGCCGCTCCACTACCGCATCGGCTCCGTACACTTCGTGCCCAACCAGGAGGGCTACTACGTGGACTGCGACGGCAGTGCCGCACGCTTTGCCGACTACCTCAAGCAGCACTACGCCGGCGACCTCCGCTACGTCGTAGAACGCTACTTCGAGCAAGTGCTCACCATGATCGAACGCGGCGGCTTCGACATCCTTGCCCACTTCGACAAAATCATCGCCAACGCCTCGGCCATCGACCCCACGCTCGAGGACCAGCCATGGTACGCCGCGCTCATCACCGACGTCATCCGCCAGGCCTCGGACCGCGACCTCATCATCGAAATCAACACCAAATCGCTCGCCGACCGCCACCGCTTCTTCCCCGCCACCCGCTGGTGGCCCCTCCTCCTCCCCAGCCCTAACAGCGCAAACCCTAACAAAGTAAACCCTAACAGTACAAACCCTAACAGAGTAAACCCTAACAACATCGTCATCAACTCCGACACCCACTACCCCGACCGCACCAACGCCGGCCGCCCCGAAGCCATCGCCGCCCTCCCCCAAGGATAACATGCTTTTAAGCATGTTCCCCTCCCCCCGGATGACATGCTTTTAAGCATGTCGCTCATAATAAGTGGGTCTTTCACGAAGACATGTTTAAAAACATGTCATCCTGAGCATCTCTTCAAAAAAACTGCTCATCATAAAAAAATCCCAACAAATTAATATATAATGAGCATATTTGTTGTAACTTTGTAACATGGAGCTTAAACAACACTCAACACAGTCGAACCAGGAGCGCCAAGTCGACACGAGCGAGACTTGGCTACGCGAAGCATGTATACATGTATTAGGGACATGTATCGCTCCCAAGCCTGTCACTACGCATACGCAACATTACACGTTGACTCACTTAGGCAAGTATCTTTCCTGAAACAAGTGTTAATAACATAAAGCAACAATAATATGGCGGACTTAAAAAAACTATATTCAGCGAGAGATATTCTCATTGAATGCAAGGCTAAGATTCCTATTGAATTGCAAAATCAGATTGAAGAGGCTGAACGTGAGCTAATTCAACAGAAAATTAGCGATCTCTTTTTAGAGACTCTTCCGGCAACAATAGCTATTGATGAGATAACATCTCCTTTAACAATAGCCGTGACATACGTTAACGGCAATCTGCACTATCTTGGATACTCTCTTCAGGAAAATATCATTGAGAAGTTTTCTATAATCGAAGACTTCTCCGAAGGGGAAGAAGACACAGATGACCGCATTGAAGAAGAAGAAAAAAAGAGTAGTAAATCTCATGGTGCATCTATCCCGTTCAAAGTAAGATTTACAAAAGAGGGTAAAGAATTTTTTCATAAACAAGGTGTGCATACAATGATTCAGTCTCTTCAATTCATGGGACTTGAGAAGATTTCTAAGTTACCCAAGTTGAAATGCATTACTTTTAAAGATTTTCCGTTAGTAGGGAAAGAGAAAAGAATCACACCAAATAATCCACATATGTGGCAAAGAGAAGTAGATGGGTGGTGGATATACGTTAACATGCCGCATTTTCGTAAGATTCAATGCATCACGAAAGTTGCAGAGCTTCTTGACTACGATATAGAGATTTCTGAACCATAAGAGAACGGCATGTTAATAATGGACTGGAGCTATTGAGGTATTTATGACGTTACTTAAAATAGCAGATAGCTTCTTAGTACTATGGAAGTTGCTCTCTCATAAACGGAACTTATCTTTCGTGAGAAGGGTGTTGCAGAACTATGATTTTGATAAGATTTGCAAAGATATAATAACTGATTATCTTGTAGTTACAATTTCTGTTTTTCATATTATTTGAGTTCTGCAACACCCTATTCCGTAAAATGAGGAGTATCTTCCCACACCTAACTTTTCCATAAAAACATTTTAACACTATAACAACTATGGGATTATTAAAAAAGCTTTTCGGCAAAAAAGAGCCAAAGATAGAAACAAAACGAGCATATGCTCCTGCAAGAATACCCAGTGACATTCCAACTCATGTATCTGACACACTGACTGAATTGCGCCATCATGGCAAAGAATTGGGATTTCCGATAGAAACTTCATACGTTGGTTGTATTCCTGAAATTGTAAACGCACGATTCGAAATGGTGAGGCGTTTCAGACAGGAGTTCATAAGTTTAAATGTAATAGACGCTTTGCATTCTCATATATATGCGTCTGTGTCGTTTTATGCAGGCGTTGCGGCCGTTGCACTATGGAATAAAGATAAAGAAAGCATAGATAGAGATGGTGTTATCAATACTATATTGAACCAGAGAGGATTCGATCGCTTAGATGAATGGGTATTGGAGAAGGTATTGGGATATAATGACGTAATACCTGATGTAACTCATCCAGTGGGAGCAAAAGTGCACAAATTGGCGATGACATCATTGGGTCTTCTTATGTCATATCATTTCGGGGAAAATGCTGATTTATCAAGCATTTCACATCATGTTGATGATGCTATGATCGTGATGTATATCTATGGCATGCAGTATCAGATGTGCAAACTCGGTATGTGCTAAAATTTTATCATGACAATAACAACAAAGAAAAAACTAATATATATGGAATTCTTTAAAAAACTTTTCGGCAAGAAAGAACCGGAGATGAAGCCAGATAATGGCAACGTCAACCAATGCGATTCTCGCCCTGTGTGGATTAATGCGCTTGGACGGGTTGAATGCCCGGGCGATGCTTGTCCGTTGACATGCGATGAGACATGCCCGGTGTTTTGCAGCTCGTTGGCTATGCGCCTTTCTGCGCAAAATAACGACGTCGAGGCAATTAAGCTTCATGCTAAGGCTCTGGCGATGGAACCAAGGATAACTAATTCGTGGAGCGCCCTTGGCGTATTCTATGGCCAATTAGGAAATCATGAGGAGGCATACAAATGTTTTAAGAAGATGTATGAACTTGGCAAACGCGATCAGACTGTGATTAAAAATCTGCTCATCGCTTGCGAAAACACCAAGCGTCCGGACGAAGGACTGAAATTCTGCAATGAATTCGATGCGTATAATATGACGCTAAGCAATAAATTTAGAACGACTTTTTACTCGATGAAAGGAGAATGAATAACGGCTTTTGGGAAACACCCCGGGTGACATGCTTTTAAGCGTGTTAAACACGCAACATACCATATTGACGCTTGAAAGCGTATGTTCATGAACGCACTTGATGAATGAAGTAAGACACTATAAAACAAAATAAATATCTTAGATGAAACTTAAAAAAATAGTAAAGTACGCTCAAAAGAATTGCGAACGCTTGGCTGATGAATCAGAATTAAAGGGTTTAGCTCTATTTTGTTGCAAATATCAGAAAGGATGCTCTTTAACCGAATGGGAAAACAGATTGAGTTTTATTGTGAATTTCAATTCGTTTAAGGCAGCCTACGAGGAAATGGAGAGTATTATTAGCAGAAATGAATCAGATAATAATTATCTAGCAGCTCAGAATACTAAAACTTATGTTGAATTATCGCAAATGCACATCCTTTATTTTAAAAATAAAGCGCAAATGAAGCAACGGAGGCAGAAAGTAGTTCAAATCAAAGAGGCGGACATTAGTCATAGAAAATTAACTTCTGCATGTTTTATAAACGGAATGTTAGTAGTAGGACGCACATACAAAGAGATATACGAAGAGTTTGAAAATAGCAGATAGATTCACTGAGC
>QLIP01017525.1_pt1 | contig 26197 bp, 17 predicted proteins | sample 1769771 | NCBI WGS metagenome assembly QLIP01 (sample SAMN09428762, study PRJNA476227) | Gut metagenome, whole genome shotgun sequencing project. | isolation source: cecum | host: Rhizomys sinensis | place: China: Jinsha town of Minqing, Fujian Province | collected 2013-09-23 | reverse complement strand
GCGAAAATCGCACCATCGGCTCCCCAGGCAATCTTGCCTTCCGCGGCCAAGCACCGTGGCACACCACGGGCGTGGCTGTGCCCATATTCTCGCTGCGCAGTGCCGACGACTTCGGCTGTGGCGACTTTGCCGACCTCCCGCTGCTCTGCGACTACGCCAAGGCCCACGGCATGCGCATCATTCAACTCTTGCCCATCAACGACACTACCAACAGCCGCACGGAAGCCGACTCCTACCCCTACAGCGCCAACTCCTCATTTGCTCTCCACCCCCTCTATATGCGTTTGCAGGACCTCGACGGTGTGCCCGACGATGCCGCCTCCTACGAGGCGCTGCGTCAGGAGCTGCAAGCGCTCCCCTCCGTGGACTATGCCCGCGTGATAGCCGCCAAGGAGGCCTATATCCGCGCCGTATATAATAAGGTGGGCGATGCCACCCTCCAAAGCCGCGAATTTGCGCGCTTCATAGGCGAGAACTATTCGTGGCTTCTCCCCTACGCGGCCTATTCGGTGCTGCGCGACCGCCACAGCACGGCCGATTGCTCGCGCTGGGGTCGCCACCGCCACTATTCAGCCGCCATAGTCACTGAACTGCTGCTGAGCGATACCGACCGCCCCGCCATGGGCTATTATCTCTACATGCAGTATCACCTCCACCGCCAGCTGGCCAAAGCGGTGCAATATTGCCGCGAAAATGGCGTGGCGCTCAAGGGCGACATACCCATCGGGGTGTCCGCCACCAGTTGCGATGCCTGGCAGCACCCCGAACTCTTCAACTTGGGTATGCAAGCAGGTGCGCCGCCCGATGCCTTTGCTAAGCAGGGTCAAAACTGGGGCTTCCCCACCTACAACTGGGAGCAAATGAGCCTCGATGGCTATGCGTGGTGGAGCAACCGCCTCAAGCACATGGCCCAATACTTCGATGCCTACCGCATTGACCACGTGCTCGGCTTCTTCCGCATTTGGGAAATCCCCGTGTCGGCCGTATATGGGCTGTTGGGTCACTTCTCCCCGGCTCTCCCCCTCTCGCCCGAGGCTATGCGTCAGGAGTTTGGCTTTGAGTTTCTCGCAGAGATGGCTCGCCCAGGCAGCGACGTGGAGGGCTACGCTTCGCAGCGTGAGGCTCTCGCCGCTGGTCGCGAGGACCTTCTGCCCCGCTTTGCCGACGTGCTCTTCGTGGAGGATCCACGCCAGCCGGGGCATTATCATCCGCGAATTGAGGGCTACGACACCAATCAATTTCGCCGCCTAAGCTCTGGTCAGCAGGAGGCCTACCGCCGCCTGCACGAGGACTTCTTCTATCGCCGCCACAACGATATGTGGGCGGCCAACGCTCTGCGCCGTCTGCCAGCTGTGGTGGACGCTACGGCCATGCTCCCGTGTGCCGAGGACTTAGGTATGATTCCCGCTTGTGTGCCGTCGGTGCTGAGCCGTTTGCAGGTGCTCACGCTGGAGGTGCAGCGCATGCCCAAGGAGTATGGTGTGCGCTTAGGCAACCCCCAAAACTACCCCTACATGAGCGTGGCCACCACCTCCACCCACGACATGCCGCCGCTGCGTCTGTGGTGGCTCCTGGAGCAGGGCTGCGACCCCTCAACCGAGGAGTGTGCCGCCATGGTGAGGGAACACGTGGAGTCGCCCTCCATGTTGGTGGTGCTGCCGTTGCAGGACTGGCTCGCGTCCTCCGCCACGCTCCGCTCGCCCAATCCGCGCAGCGAGCAAATAAACGACCCCGCTAACCCCAATCACGTGTGGCGCTATCGCCTCCACCTCAATCTTGAGCAATTGTCATGCTGAGCCAAAACGAACTTAAAGTGGGTATTCAGGGCGTAGCAGGCTGCTTTCACGATGCCGCCGCTCGCGAGTACTTCAGCGCAAGGGAAATCCAAACCCTCCCTTTCGACTCCTTCCCCGACCTCTTCGACGCTTTGAGCGCCGACGCTTCGCTCCTTGGCATTGTGGCCATTGAGAACACCATAGCCGGCGCGCTGCTGGCCAACCATGAATTGCTGCGCCAAAGCTCTCTGACTATCATTGGCGAGCATCGTATGCGCATTTCCCACGTGCTCTGCGCCCTGCCAGGCGAGACCATCAACTCCATAACGGAGGTGAACTCCCACCCGATGGCGCTGATGCAGTGTGAGCAATATCTGCGCCGCCACCCCAACATGAAGATGATTGAGAAGTTCGACACCGCTGGCTCGGCCATGGAGATTGCTCGCGATCAACTCACAGGCCACGCGGCCGTGTGTGGCGAATACGCCGCCAAGCTCTATGGGCTGAACATCCTCGAGCAGGGCATCGAAACCAACAAGCGCAACTTCACCCGCTTCCTCCTCCTGGCCGACCCGCTGCTGGCCGCAGAACTCAAGCCGCGTGCCGAGCTGCTCAATAAGGCGTCGGTGGTGTTCACCCTGCCCCACACTCAGGGCGCACTGTCGAAGGTGCTCACAATCCTTACTTTCTACGACATTAACCTCTCCAAAATCCAAAGCATGCCAATTCTTGGTCGCGAATGGGAATATCGCTTCTATCTCGACCTCACCTACGATAGTTATGTGCGCTATCGTCAGGCAATCGATGCAGTGCGCCCGCTCATCAACGACTTCAAGATTCTTGGCGAATATCAATCTTCCTTAGTATGAACATCACACCCGCAAATAGAGTAAACCAAATTGAGGAATACTACTTCTCACGCAAGTTGCGCGAGGTGGCTCAGCTCAATGCCCAGGGGCTCGACATCGTGTCGCTCGGCATAGGCGGTCCCGACCGTATGCCCGCGCCCGAGGTGGTGGCAACCCTCTGCCAGGAGGCCCAAAGCCCCAATGCCCACTCTTATCAGCCTTTCATGGGGCTTGCCGAGCTGCGTCAGGCCATGTCGCGCTGGTATAGCCGCTATTATGGCGTGGCCCTCAACCCCGACTCGGAAATCCTGCCGCTCATCGGCTCCAAGGAGGGTATCCTCCAAATAGATTTGGCCTTTCTCAACCCCGGCGATGGTGTGCTGGTGCCCAACCCAGGCTATCCCACCTACACTTCGGCCGCCAAACTGGCCGAGGCTACTATCTACACCTACGACCTCACCGAGGAGGGGGGCTGGATGCCCGACTTCGAGGCTCTGGAACGCCTGCCGCTCGACCAAATCAAGTTGATGTGGGTCAACTACCCCCATATGCCCACTGGCACTCCCGCCTCGCGCGAATTGCTCGAGCGCATAGTCGCATTCGGACGCAAACACTCCATAGTGATTGCTCACGACAACCCTTATTCCTTCATTCTCAACCCCGAGCCGCTCAGCATCCTCTCCGTTGAGGGTGCCAAGGATATTTGTCTGGAAATGAACTCGCTGAGCAAGAGCCACAATATGGCTGGCTGGCGCATAGCCATGCTCGCCTCCAATCCAGAGTTCCTGAGCTGGGTGGTGAAGGTGAAGAGCAACATCGACTCGGGCCAATTCAAGCCCAAGATGTTGGCCGCAGTCAAAGCTCTCGACCTGGGCCAGGAATGGTATGACGAACTCAACGCAGTCTATTCCTCACGCCGCCGTCTGGCCGAGGAAATCATGACCACTCTGGGCTGCACATTCAACCCCGCGCAGCGCGGCCTATTCCTCTGGGGTCGTCTGCCCGAGGAGGTGGACTCGGCCGAGACCTTCTGCGACCAAGTGCTCCACCAAGCACGAGTGTTTGTCACCCCTGGCTTCATCTTCGGCTCCAACGGCAGCCGCTACATACGCATATCGCTCTGCGCCACCGCCGACCGCATGCAGGAAGCCCTCAATCGCATCAAACAAACCAAAATAATAACAAACTAATTATTAACCCCAACACCTAAATCTTATGAAACAGGTAACCAAAATTCTCAGCGTAGGCGCAATCGCCTGCTCACTCCTCCTCTCCAGCTGCGGTATGAACAACACCGGCAAAGGCACCCTCTTCGGCGCTGGCGGTGGCGCAGCTCTCGGCGCAGTAGCCGGCTATCTCATCGGCGGCGGCAAAGGTGCTGCTATCGGTGCTGGTGCTGGTGCCGCTGTAGGCGCTGGCGCAGGTGCTATCATCGGCCACAAGATGGACAAGCAAGCCGAACAACTCCGCGCTATCGAAAACGCTAAGGTTGAAGAAACCCAAGACGCTAACGGCCTCAAGGCTATCCGCGTAACCTTCGACGGCGGCATCCTCTTCGCCACCAACAGCGCCAACCTCAGCCAAGCTGCCCGCACTGACCTCACCACCTTCGCTGCTTCACTGAAGCAAAACCCCGAAACCAACGTGCAAGTGTTCGGCTTCACCGACAACACCGGCTCTCTCAAGGTTAACGAACAAGTGAGCACCGCCCGCGCCAACTCCGTAGAGAAATTTCTCGAAGAAAACGGCGTAGCTGCCTCTCGCATCACCGCCGCTGGTATCCCCATGAAGGAATACGTAGCCAGCAACGAAACCGCTGAAGGCCGCGCTCAAAACCGTCGCGTAGAAATCTACATCTCCGCCAACGAAAACATGATCAAGCAAGCTGAAGCCGAAGCCGCCAGCAAGTAATTCATCACTCACAAGTTTCAGCGACCCCAGGCACCAGCCTCGGGGTCGCTGTCATGTTATGGCCAAAGGGTGAGGGAGTGGAGGAGGCGCGCGAGAGAGTCGGACTCAGCGGCATCAAGCCATTCGTGGGAGGGGAACTGGAGGAAGTTAAGCTCGCTGGCTGCAACTATGTGCGGGCCTGCAATGTTGGTGAATACGTAGGTCACTTGGTCGTCGTCGGCCTGACATTCTTCGGGATTGTCGAGGTAGGGCATAGCGTCCTCGCCCGTGGCTAAGAGGCGCATATGGCAGAGCATAACTTGGTCGGCGCGGCGACTAATGAGCACTATTTCGTCGCCTTCCTCCATGGAGGCATGGTCGCAGTGCTCGCGTAAGTGGGCGGTGCCCCGGTGGCGCAGTTCGCTGAGCGCCTTGCCCATGTCGCTGTCGTCCAGCGGCCACAAGCGGAGGCGTTTGGTTGCGGCATCTATCGGGTCCTTGCTGAGGAGCCAGATGGTGATGCGTATGCGGTTGTTGATGTTGCCATGACGGCTTAACGAGGATATTTCTGCCACAAACTTATCATCATAACCCGCATCCATCATCGCGGCTATTTCGGTGTTGCAGTCGCGCGGAATATACCCCAAAATGAAGTCGAAGTCGAAAGAGTCGGGGTCGCCGTCGTAATCGCTGGCCAAAGCCACAGCCACAGCATTGCGGTCGAACTTATTCTTGCGTTCGCGCACCAACGCCAATTTCGCACCCACATAGAGTTCGTCCCACAAGGGGTCGTCCACTTCAAGATGAAACGACACCCCAGCCACTGCGCACTCCTTAAAAAACACACGTCGAAACTCCGGCTTGCAAGGAATAATCTCACCATCCCAAGCCTCACTAAATAACCGTTCGCCTATAAGATGGGAGTCTTGTGGAGGTGTCTCCTTCATAGGGGGATTGATAGCCTCCAAGAGGTAGTCGCTTACGTTTAGGTCAGGTGCGTTGATGGCTTGGAGCTGGCGGTGGAGCGTCTGGAGTTCGTGCTCACACAGGGGGCAGGTGCCAGGGCAATCACCCTGATGGGTGCACTCGCGCTCGGTGAAGTCGAGGTCATTGTTGGAGGCAAGTTCGCGTCGAATAGCCTTCAGCACCTCGCAAATACGTTTACCATTGGCGTTCGGGTTCACCTGACGGCGCTGAGTTTCATAAGTGAAGAGGTCAAATCGGGTATAACCCTTCTGCTCATAATTGTCGCGAGTGGCTTCGGCATCCTCCATGTCGGTGTAACCAGGAATGACTGGGATGCGGAGGAGAATTTGCTCAGGACTAACGCCCATCTCGCTCAGTATGGCCAAATTGCGCCTCACCAGGCCAAAATTGTTCTTGGTGTAGGCGCGATAAATCATATCATTGTCGGACTTAAGGTCAATAATCCACTCATCAACTGCGGTGGCCACGCGGCGCACGCTATCGGCCGAGACATTGAGCGACGTCTCCACCGCAATGCGCCAGTCGGGGCCGCATAACTCGCGAAACTTGAGGATAAAATCGGTTTGCAGCAACGGTTCGCCGCCGCCAAACGTCACTCCGCCGCCAGTGGCGCGGAAATAGAGATCGTCCACCATCAACTCCTGCAGAAGACTTTCGGGCGTGTAACGCCTAAACGCCTCCTGCTCATCATGACACTGCGGATTTAAGCAATACTTGCATTGCAGCGGACAGCCATGAAAAGCCACTAACGTAGTGACCCCCTGCCCATCTGTCATCATACGATGACGCGAAACACCAATCACCGTCGCCTCGATTAATTTATCTTTATCCATAAGCTTTTCGGATTTATGCTGCAAAGTTACGCTTTTTTGTGCAAAAAACAAAAAAGAGTGCGATGGATAGGACTTGAACCTTCTATATGTTGCCCTTTCGGGAAACTATAGGCCTTATATGGCTTATAGGGCCTATAAGGCGTATAAAGCACCAAAAAATAGCAAATCCCGGCGCGGTGGGGCGTCGGGATTTGCGGGAGGGAGGGTGGGGGTTAGAGGCGGATGAGGCGGCCACCGCGGATGTAGAGGCCGTGGGTGGGGTTCAGCACTTGGCGACCTTGGAGGTCGTAGGTGATGGTGCTGTTGGCCTGGGGGGCGGCGGGGGTGAGTTGCTCAATGCCAGTGGCTTCGGTCATGGCGTCCTGGAGCGCGTTGTACTTTTGCAGCAGGGCAGTGTGAGCGTTGGTGAGGTTAAGCTCGGTGTTGAAGAGGCCAAAGGAGAGTTCTTTCTGGGCGTTGGTAAGAGCCTTGTGAACGTCGAGCATGGGAGCGGCGGTGAGGTTGGGATACTCCTCGGTGTTGGGGGTGGCTACCCATTGGCCGGGGATGAAGCCAAACTCAGTGAGTACGAAGTAGGGGTGATTGTTGGCTTGGGATTCTGCGCCTTTGACCACCATGCGGAGGTAGTTGTAGGGCTTTTCGAGGGTGAGCATAGGCGAGGTGTACTCAGCGTCGTAGGTGTTGGGCAGGCCTGAGGTGACACGGGAGAGGAGCTCGTAGTTGATGCCATCAACGGAGCCTTCGAAGTCGTAGGCGGTGATGTATTCCACCTTGCCCGATGAGCCAGTGTGGCGGTTGCGATAGTAGAGGGCTACGAGTTCTTGGGGTTCGGGGAGTTCGGCACCGATGTGGTGGTAGTCGTTGGGGGCCTGTGCGGAGTAGTCGGAGTGGAAGTAGGTGTTGGGGTTGCTGTCGTTGATCACCGAGAAAGATGTGAACTGGTCGCCCCAGCGGGTGTCCTGACACTTGGCATTGGAGAAGAACTTATCGTTGGCAATGTCAAGGCGTTGGTCGTTGAGACGGCTTACCACGGTGCCAGCTTGATTGAGGAGCGCTTCGGCTTGCTGAGTCAGAGCCTTGAGTTGCTCAAATATTGATGGTTGGCTATGGCCGCCGAAGGCGTCCATGGCTTGTTCCAGGGCAACGATTGCGTCGTTGAGAGCTTGAGCCGTGGCGGAGGCGTTGGCCAGCACTTTGGAGCCATTGTTGATGGCCAAGGCGAGCGTCAAGATTTCGGGCGAGGAGGCATCGTAGGAATGGCGGTTGATGCCGAGTTCGGAGAGTGCGAAGAAGGGCACGGTTCGGGAGGTTTGGGACTGAGTCACTTCCAGGCGAATGTAGCGGGCGGGGGCATCAAGGCTGATGTTGTTGCCTGCATAGGTTTCGGCTGAGCCAGTGGGAAGGCCTGCGCTCACCTGATTGGCGAGGGTGAAGTCGGTGCCGTTGTTGGAGGTGAGGAGGTTGTAGGCACGAATGTATTCCACTTGAGCACCAGCGTTGGGCTGACGGTTGGTCCAGGTGATTTGGAAGTTTTGCACCGATTGGCCTGCGCCCAGGTCGATGGTGATGTTGTGGAAGTCGGAGCCATTGCTGTTGCTCCAGTCACTGTGGTAGTAAGTGGCGGGATTATTGTCGCAGAGGGTGGCGTAGTTTTGGGTTTGGTAGGGGTGGTTGGAGGTGTAGTTGGCACCAGTGAGAGCGATGGGCTCGTAGACGTTGGTGACGGTACCGTTTGCGTTGAGCATCACTTTGGCTTCGGCGAGGATTTCCTGGAGGCGGAAGCGGTTGGAGGCGGCGGCATTGTCGCCGGTCATGATGATGCGCCATTGGCTGTTGAGGTCGCCGCTGCCCCAGTAGATAATCAGGCCGTTGGAGTTGTTGCCAGTAATGTTTAAGCTGCTGCCAGCGTTGGATTGCAGGGCAATAGCATGGTAGGGAGTTTGAGCCGAGGTGAGGAGACCGAAGAGGTGGTTGCCGCCCGAGGTGCCTTGCTCGGTGGCGAGCATGGGCGTGCGGTTCGACTCATTATTATATATATAGGTGCCAGTGGAGGCATTGCGGATGTAGTATTGACCATCGTTTTGGCGTTCAAACTTCCAGAGGGTGTTGTCGTTGGCGGCATTTACCATGTCTTGGGCCTTGAGGGCAAGGCGGTTGTCGGTGTTGGGGGCGAGATACCATTGTTTGTTGTTGTAGGTCTGGCGGCTAATGATGCGGTAGTTGGCACCAGCTATAGGCTCAATCAGCGCGAAGGGAGTGGCCTTGAGGGTGAGCAGCTCATCGCGGAGGGTGAGGTAGGCTCGGCGGAGTAGCTCGTTGGTGGTTTCGGGGTCGTTGATGAGCGTTTGAGTCTCGGAGTAGACCATGGTGAGAGATGAGAGATACTTGGGACGGTAGCAGCCCACGATGGTGCCCGAGGCATCGGCGTTGGTGATGATTTCGCGCACGGTGGCCATCAGGGGGTTGAGCTGACCGAGTATCTGCGCGGTGGTCAGGGGCATTGGGGTGACCAGTTGCGAGTTGTTGGCACCCACTTGCACCAGTTGGGTTTCGCCAGCCATCACCATAGCGAGCACATTGTCGTTGAGGGGCATCTCGTTGGAGTTGGAGAAGGCGAGCATCTTGCCGTTGAGGTCGCGCAGGATGAAGCCCACACCAGGCTTTTCGCCCTCGGGCACGGAGAATACGATTTTGCCATCGGAGAGTTCGGCGCGGACGTTGGCCGAGGGGGTCACTTTGGCTTTCAGGTCGGCGATACCGCCATAGAGACCAGCCTGATTTTTGAGGAAGTCGCTGTGAGTGTTGCGGGTGGAGCCAGGACGGTCGTCGGCAAAGATGATAGCGATGTTCTTGGGGAAGCCGTAAGCTTTCACTTCGGCCTTAACGGCGTCGATGTCCTCCTGAGTGAGGGTTGCGTAGTAGTTGCTGTAGTCGCCGATATGGTAGTTCTCAAGGGGAACGAAGAAGCCCCATGATTCGAAGAAGTCGGTGAGGTCTTCTTGAGCGGCTACGCACGCCATTTTATAGAGTTGGAGCGCATCGTAGCGGGGGTTGAGGTTGTAGCTCTTTTGCAGGGGGTTGTTGCGCATCAGCTCAAACCAGCGGGGATAGAACTTCTTGTTGTTGCCAGCGGCGTGGTAGTATACCCACAGCTGCCAGTACATGCGAGTGCAGCTCCAAAGACCGTAGTCGAGGTAGGTGTCGCCATTCATGAAGTGCCGCTGTTGCACTGAGGGCATATCGGCGCGTGAGGTGGTGCCGTAGGGCGAATAGTAGAGCACCACGTTGGAGAATACGTTGTTGGAGATTTCGGTGGTGCCAGCAATCTTGATGGGGTGCTGGTTCACGTGGCCATATTCGTGGGCCGGGCCCCAGATATTGCCGTAGGGTAGGGTGGTGAGTACAGCCGAGGTGGTGCTCGGGTCGTAGGCGGTGCGATAGCTGGTGGCGTTCATGTAGATGCCGTGGATATTTATACCGAGCATCTTATTATTGAAGTAGTCGCTATAGTCGAAGTTGAGGTTGCAGACGTTGTCGCCGATGACCGACTCATACATGCCTTGGAGGTAGGGATCGGCAAGGTCGGCATCGCCTTGCAGACCCATCAGGGTGCGCTCGGCCAGACACATTTCGTCCCAAGCCTTGATAATCTTCACGGGGTCATATTCCTTGTTGGAGCCAGTGTTGATTGCGGGGTTGAGCGAGGAGATGATACCGTGGTGAACCAGTTCGGTGCCGCCTTCGGTGGAGGGGGCATCGTGGAGGTAGAAGTGGAGCACCACGTAGCGGCCGATGAGGTCATACATGGTGTGGCGAGCGCGAGCCGAGGTGTAGTCAAAGTCGGCGCGAGTGTCGGGGGTGTACATTGCGTCGCCTACAGTATTGAAGAAACCGTTGAGCTTGCCGCCCTCAATGTGGATTTTGATGGGGCTCTTGTCGGTGATTTTGGTTTTGAGGGTGCGGCCGTCGGCGGTTTGGTAGGTGTAGAACACATAGAAAGCGGCGTTCTCCTCGTTGCAGTTCACCACGTTGAGGCCTGAGTGGAGTTCGGTGCCAAGGTAGGGGTCGTTGAGCATACCAATGCCAGCAGTGCCTTGGATATGGAGGTGAGCTTCGGGGTCGAGGTCACCGTCTACCATCACGAAGATTTGCTTGCCCAGTTCGCCCACGATACCAGTGGGGTTGTTCATGTTGGTGTAGGGCTGAATACGGGCTAAGTTGCCAGCGCGGTCGGCGTCGGAGTAGGGTTCGTAGCTTTGCACGCGATATTTGCGAGCATAGGCATCGTTCCATTCTACGCCGTTGGAGTAGGTTTCGGCCCAGTTGCCCGACTTCACCTTCAGCACCATTGCTTTCAGCGTTTCGGGCAATGCTTTATAGTGAGCATTGTTCTCCAGATTGTTGGTCACTTTGAGTTGAGTGCAAGCCTTGTCGGAGAAGAGGGCGTCGAGGTGGGCTTGATAGGTTGCCAGGTTGTTTTGGATATTAAGGTTAGCCATGATTTCGGCCAGTTTGTCGGCCGGGATGTCGGTGGCTTCCTCAAAGTCCCAGAATGAGGGGTTGTTGTTAGCCGCAGTCCAGCACACCACTTTGTGACTGTTATCGCAGTGCATAAAGTATAAGGCACTTGCGGTGTTTACGGCCTTGACGGAGAAAGAGTTGCTGTTCGAGGCAGTGACCACGAGGTGGGTGTTGGCCTCGGTGTTGGCGCCACTCAGAGTCCATGCCACGGAAGTGGAGTTGGGGTTGCGCATGTAGCCGCCGTTGTTGAGGCACTGGAAGGTCAGGCCATTGCCGTCGGGGGCCGTTTGCACCTGCCAGAGCTGGGTTGCAGACTCCGCATTGCGGTCGGTGCAGGTCACTGCGCCACCAAGGGCGTTGCCTGTCAGATACTTAGAGTAATAGAGATTCTTTACTCTGTAGATTTTGCCTGCCTGCGGACTTCCGGCCCAAGCCGATAGCCACGTTATTGCAGTCAGGAGCAATAAAATGAGTTTGTTCATAATGGAGATGAGCGAATTAGATTAGTTTATTAATTATTGCTTGGTTATTACTTACTTAAATGTGTCGGGGAGGTCGTTCTCGTAGAGCACCGTGTGCGCTCCCTTGGGCAGGTGGGTGAGCGCATTGAGGAAGGTGTCGGCCGTGATTACCTGCACGCCTTCGGGCGCGCCGATGCCTTCGAGGATTGCTTCGCGATTGTAGTTGCCCACAACGATGGCAATGTCGCAACAGCGGACTATTTTTTCGCCAAACTGGCGGTTGAGTTCATACTGTTCATTGCCCAGCTCAATCATGCCTGGAGTGATGATTACTCGGGGCGAGGGCATGGCTGCCAACACATCGAGCGCCATGGACGAACCGGAGGGGTTGGAGTTGAACGCATCATCAATGATGGTGACTCCGCCCGGCAGACGCTTGACGCTCAGACGGTGTTCCACCTGCTCGATTTTCTCCACGGCGTAGGCCAGCTGTTCGCGGCTTACGCCCATGCGCAGGCCGATGATGGCGGCGGCTATGAGGTTGCTGACGTTACATTCTCCCAACAGGGGAGTGCTGAGTGCGAGGTCGCCGTCGGGGGTGTGGAGTGTGAAGCGGGTGCCAGCCGTGGTGTAGGTGATGTCGGTGGCATAGTAGTCGGAGTTGTTGGTGGGGTTGACAGTGTAGCGGATAGTTTCCACGCCAGTCACGCGGCGCGAGGCCACCATGGGGAAGTCGTTGTTGAGCACGGCCAGCCCGTCGGAGGGGAGGGCGTCGATGAGTTCAAACTTAGTGCGCTGCACGTTTTCAATCGACTTGAAGCTTTCGAGGTGCTGAGGCCCCACGGCAGTAACTACGCCAATGGTGGGATGGACGATTTTGCAGATTTCGGCAATGTCGCCGAGCTGTTTGGCACCCATTTCGCAGATGAACACCTCGTCGTAGGGGCGGAGATGTTCGCGAATGGTGCGCACAACGCCCATCGGAGTGTTGAATGAGCCAGGAGTCATGCACACGCTGTACTTTTGGCTCAGGATACATTGCAGGTAGTGCTTGGTTGAGGTTTTGCCATAGCTGCCCGTGATGCCAATCACTTTGATTGAGGGCATGGAGGTGAGGATTTTGGTGGCGTCGGCTATGTAGCTGCGGTTAATCCAGTCCTCCCAAGGCTGAAGCACCCACACGGCCACCGAGGCCAACCAGGGCGAGGCAAACCAGCAACCTAAGCCCACAAACGACCATATGCTCAGGTAGTTTTCCATGGGCTGATAGAGCGAGAATAGGGCGCAGAGGATTGCGTAGATCACAGTCATGGTGGAGAATATGCGCATCACGCGTTTAGTCATCACTAATGGCTTTTTATACTTGCGGCGCAGCTCCTTAATGCTTACCGCGAGCAGGAAGAGCGACTGCACACCCAGCGCGAGCCACGCAGGCGCAGTAGGTGTGAGCGCAATCATAAGGATAATAACGCCGAGGAGTTTGACCACGGAGGTCATTTCGCCACTTTGGCGCAGATAGCGGCCGTAGCGGTCAATGCGGTAGGAATTTTGCTGCAACATCATCAATGCGCGGCGAAACTCAATGTTGAGAGAAAAGAGGGTGACGAGAAGAGCACCTAAAGCAATGTATATCATGATTGAAGGAAACTTTGAAGTACGGCGGCGAATTGGGCTGGGCGGTCAAGAAAGGAGTAATGTGATGCTCCAGCAAAGCTCACGAGGGCTGAGCCGGGAATGAGGCTCTCCATGCGCTTGGCATCGCTCAGAGGGGTGGCAGTGTCCTCCTCACCCCAAATTAGCAGGGTGGGGCACTTGATGGCCGGCATGAGATGGCAGAGGTCTTGGTTCACCACGCGGCTCATGATGGCGCGCATTTTAGGCGAGGAGTTGCGATAGTCGGCTGAGCCAGCTTTGGCGCGTCGGCGGTCAAGGAATTTCTCAGCGCGCTGGCGGCCTAAGAGGAGGCGCAGCAGATGTTTTTGCGCCTTGAAGGTATACACCTTAAAGTAATACTTGAGGGTGCGGTGAGGTTTCACTCCAGCGGCATCCACCAGTATCAGTTTGCCCACTGGGCGGCGCGACGCGAGGATTATACCCACTCGCCCGCCGAAGGAGTGCCCCCACAGCACAGCGTCCTGACCTATGCCCTCAGCTTGGAGGAGGCTTTCGATGCAGTCGGCGTAGGCGTAGGTGTCCCACACCTCCTCTGGCTCGGTGGACTGGCCAAAGCCGGGGAAGTCCACATTGATAAGCGGACGGCCAAGAGCGCGAACGCTCTTGGCCACTGAGGCGAGGGTGACGGAGGAGCATCCCCATCCATGCATTAGCACTACGGGGGCTCCAGCGCCAGGTTCATATTCATAGGCCACCTGGCAGCCCTTATGGTTATGATGTTTAATCATTAGAGTTCTTGTGAAGTCACTTCGGCTTCGAGTGCTTCGGTGGAAGGCTTGATGTTGGGTTCTTCGAGGCCGAGGTGTTGCTTGCGGTCGATTACCTTGAGCCACAGACCGATGAGCAGCGCAGCCACACCCAGCGAGGCGAGCATCACGAGTGCCCAGGTGTAGTCAAGGTCCACGCTATTGCCTGCATTGGGATTGGTGGCGTCGAGTACCTTACCAATGAGCATGGGGAAGAGCCAGAGGCCAATGTTTTGAATCCAGAAAATCAGTGCATAGGCTGAGCCAATGATTTTGGCATCGACCAGCTTGGGCACGGAGGGCCAGAGCGAGGCAGGCACCAGCGAGAAACTTGCACCTAACACTAAGATGGTGAGGTAGGCCACAACTACGCCGCCCACGGCGTTGCCCTTAAACATCGGGAGCACGAAGGCGAAAGTGAGGTGGCAAACAATCAGCAGCAGGGCACCAAACACGAGCATCGAGGCAGCCTTGCCCTTGTGGTCGACATACTTACCCAAAATCGGGGTGATGCCCACCGCCAACAGGGGGAACACGGCGAAGATTGAGGCTGCACTTTGGCACATATAGCCCATCCAGCAGTAAACCACCAGGAAGACTACGGCCAGCACCAGCATACCACTCTTCACCACCTTGGACGAGGAGAAGTTGCTCACAAAGGCGCTGGCGGCAGCGAGAAGCATGATGACGTATTGAATAACGGTCTCGGTGCGCGATGCCCAGAAGGAATTGGGGTCAACTTCGGTGAAGGTGAGGTTGCATTGCAGCATGTTCACTGCATATTTTTGGAAGGGGAAGATGGCTGAGTAGTAGAGCACGCAGAGCAGAGCCACGAGCCAGAACCCTTGGCTGGTGAGGATTTGACCAAGGTCGCTCAGGCGGAAGGGGTCGTCCTTTTCTTCTTCGGCGTGGGTTTGTGAGTCGAGTTTGCGGTCCATGAAGAAGTAGACGATAAACATGATCAGGGCAATCATCAGGAGCACCACACCAAAGGCAACCGCGTTGCTCACCTGAGGCACACCAGTGATGTTGGCAAAGAGGGGCGAGAAAATCATGCAGGTAGCCACACCCAAACGAGCCAGAGCCATTTCGGAACCCATGGCCAGAGCCATTTCGCGACCCTTGAACCACTTGACTATGCCACGGCTCACCATGATGCCAGCCATTTCAACGCCGCAACCAAATATCATGAAACCGATGGCCGAAAGCTTGGCCGAAGCAGGCATACCTGCGTAGAAAGGAGAAACCCCAAGTTCATCAAAGCCAGGAATGTAGTTCAAGTTATTGGTAAACCACTCGTGGAGCGAGCTATTGGCAAACATTTCAGTGACAGCATACCAGTTGATGGTGGCACCCACAAGCATCACCACTCCCGACAGCAGCGCCGTGAAGCGAACGCCCATCTTGTCGAGAATGATACCCGCAAAAATCAAGAAGAAGATGAACACGTTGAGGAACGTCTCGCTCCCTTGCATCGTGCCAAAAGCAGTGTTATCCCAGCCCAGTTGGCTTTGTACCAAGTTTTTGATGGGCGACATTACGTCCATGAAAATGTAGCTGCAAAACATGCCAAAGGCAAGCAGCAAAAGCGCAGTCCAGCGGGCCCACGCCTTGTCGTTAAGGTAAACGATAGTTTTCTCCATTTATTTTAAGTTATGTGATTACGATTGCTATATACATATATGCGAATACGTCTGCAAATTTACACAAAAAAATTGGGATTTTGACACCAATCGACCAAAATTATCAAAAAAAATCACCCGTCATAAAAAATGCAACTGTTAAATATCCGAAAAATCAGGCAGTTAAAGATAATAATTCAAAATAAATTTGCAATCTACGGATTTTTGTCGTAAATTTGCCGAAAAATTAAACACCATATAACCTTTTAACCAAGATTTATGAAAAGAGTCTATACTTTCGGTAACGGTAAAGCCGAAGGAAATGCCAGCGACCGCAATCTGCTCGGTGGCAAAGGTGCTAACTTGGCTGAAATGAACCTGTTGGGCATGCCCGTGCCTCCCGGTTTCACCATCACCACCGAAGTCTGCACCGAATACACACAGTATGGCCGTGAAGAAGTGGTCAACCGCATTAAAGCCGAAGTTGAAAAGGCAATTGCACACGTTGAAGAACTCACTGGCCGCAAATTCAACGATCCCGCAAACCCCCTGCTCGTATCCGTACGCTCTGGTGCCCGCGCATCCATGCCCGGCATGATGGATACCGTGCTCAACCTCGGTATGAACGACGCCACCGTAGCCTCTTTGGCCGAAAAGAGCGGTAACCCCCGCTTCGCTTGGGACTCCTACCGTCGCTTCGTGCAAATGTATGGCGACGTAGTGCTCGGCATGAAGCCCAAAAGCAAAACCGACATCGACCCCTTCGAAGCCATTATGGAAAAGGTCAAGGAAGCAAAAGGCGTCAAACTCGACACCGAACTCTCCGTTGAAGACCTCCAAACCCTCGTGCGCGAATTTAAAGCCGCCGTTAAGGACTTCACTGGCAAAGACTTCCCCGACTCCGCTTGGGAACAACTCTGGGGCGGCATCTGCGCCGTGTTCGACTCTTGGATGAACGAACGCGCTATCCTCTATCGTCGCATGAACCAAATCCCCGAAGAATGGGGCACCGCCGTCAACGTACAAGCTATGGTATACGGCAACATGGGCGACAACTCCGCCACCGGCGTAGCTTTCAGCCGCGACGCTGCCACCGGCGAAAACATCTTCAACGGTGAATACCTCATCAACGCCCAAGGCGAAGACGTGGTAGCTGGTATCCGCACCCCCCAACAAATCACCATCGAAGGCTCTCGCCGCTGGGCTGCCCTCCAAGGCATCTCCGAAGAAGTGCGCGCCGCCAAATACCCCTCACTCGAAGAATCCATGCCCACCTGCGCCGCTGAGCTCATCGCTATCGCTCACCGCCTCGAAGACTACTTCAAGGACATGCAGGACATGGAATTCACCATCCAAGACGGCAAGCTCTGGATGCTTCAAACCCGTAACGGCAAGCGCACCGGTGCCGCTATGGTCAAAATCGCTATGGACCTCCTCCGCGCTGGCGAAATCGACGAAAAGACCTGCCTGATGCGCATGGAACCCCAAAAGCTCGACGAACTGCTCCACCCCGTGTTCGACAAAGCCGCCCTCAAGCGCGCCAAAGTCGTTGCCAAGGGTCTCCCCGCATCTCCCGGTGCAGCCGCCGGCCAAATCGTATTCTTCGCCGACGAAGCTGAAGCCTGGGCCGAAAAGAAAAAGAAAGTCGTTCTCGTCCGCATCGAAACCTCGCCCGAAGACCTTCGCGGTATGGCCGTGGCTCAAGGTATCCTCACCATGCGCGGCGGCATGACCTCCCACGCAGCCGTAGTGGCTCGCGGCATGGGCAAATGCTGCGTATCTGGCGCTGGCGAAATCCAAGTTGACTACGAAGCAAAAACCGTCACCATGAGCGGCAAAACCTTCAAAGAAGGCGACTGGATCTCCCTCAACGGCTCCACTGGCGACGTATACGAAGGTCAAGTGCCCACCACCGAACCCGAACTCGACGGTGACTTCGGCGCAATCATGAACCTCTCCGCCAAGTACACCAAAACCCTCGTACGCACCAACGCCGATACCCCCCGCGACGCACGTCAAGCTCGCAGCTTCGGCGCTCAAGGTATCGGCCTCTGCCGCACCGAACACATGTTCTTCGAAGGCAACCGCATCGACGCCGTGCGCGAAATGATTCTCGCATCCGACGTTGAAGGCCGCCGCATCGCCCTCGCCAAGCTCCTCCCCATGCAACGTGGCGACTTCGAAGGCATCTTCGAAGCAATGGACGGCTTCGGCGTAACCATCCGCCTGCTCGATCCCCCGCTGCACGAATTCGTACCTCACCAGACCGCTACCCAAAAGGAACTCGCCGAAAAACTCGGCCTCACCCTCGAAGAAGTCAAAGCCAAAGTTGACTCCCTCGAAGAGTTCAACCCCATGCTCGGTCACCGCGGCTGCCGTCTCGGCATCACCTACCCCGAAATCACCGAAATGCAAGCCCGCGCAATCATCGAAGCCGCTCTCGCCGTTAAAGCCCGTGGCATCGACGTGCACCCCGAAATCATGATCCCCCTCGTTGGCTCACTCAAAGAAATCCAACACCAAGCCGCCCTCATCCACGAAACCGCCGACAAGGTATTCGCCGAACAAGGCCGCTCACTCCCCTACCTCGTAGGCACCATGATCGAAGTGCCCCGCGCTGCCCTCACCGCCAACGAAATCGCAACCGTGGCCGACTTCTTCTCATTTGGCACCAACGACCTCACCCAAATGACCTTCGGCTTCTCCCGCGACGACGCCCCCAAATTCCTCAAATTCTACAAGGAAAACGGCATCATCAAAACCGATCCCTTCGAAGTCCTCGACCAAGAAGGCGTTGGCCAGCTCGTTGAAATGGGCGTCAAAAAAGGCCGCAGCGTGAAACCCGAACTCAAAGTCGGCATCTGCGGCGAACACGGTGGCGAACCCGCATCCGTCAAGTTCTGCGCCAAGCTCGGCATGAACTACGTCAGCTGCTCACCCTTCCGTGTGCCCATCGCCCGCGTCTCCGCCGCCCAAGCCGCCATCGAAGCCTAATCCCCCCCACCGCATAATCACTAAAATAGGCTGTAACACTCTGCAAATCAGAGGTTACAGCCTATTTTTGTTGATACCGTCCGAAAGTGGGCGGGTTGCGGGTTAGTTGTGGGCGTAGAAGCGGAGGATGCGGGCGCGGAGGAGGAGTTCGTATTTGGCTTGGGTGCGCTCGGAGAGGGAGCGGATGTATTGGTTCTTGGCGTTGTCAAACTCCAGAGCGGTGGCGCGGTCGAGGTTGTATTTCTCGGTGATGGCGGCCAGGGCTGAGGTGTTGGCTTCTACGGCCACTTCGGCGGCTTTGAGGCGTTCGCGAGCGCCCACGGCTTGCACGTAGGCTTGCTCAATGGTCTTGTAGAGATTGTCGGCTGCGAGGTCGTATTGCAGTTGGGCGTTGAGCTGCGAGTTTTTGGCGCGATGCACGGCATTGCGGGTGTTGAACCCATCGAAAATCGGAATTGTGAGGTTGAGCCCGACGTATTGCGCAAAGTTGTGGCGCAGTTGGTCGGCGAAGGCATCGTTGGGCATGCCGCTCACGTTGTAGTAGTTGGTGCTCAGACCAGCGGAGGCACTCAGGCGCGGAATGTAGCCCGTTTGCGCCACCTTTACTTGCTGCTCGGCGGCGGCCATTTGCAGGCGGCTGGCCTGTATGGAGTGATTGCGTTCCATGGCGGCGGCATATACATTGGCGGGGAGCAGCAGTGTGGGGAGCGGCTCGTTGGGGTCGGGCGTCTGCACCTCAAAGTCGCTGTCCATACGCAGGCGCAGGATTTGCGCCAGGTCGAGCAGTGCCAGGCGGCGATTGTTTTGCGCCGTCACGAGTTGCATCTGGGCTTGTGCGTCCTGCGCTTTGGCGTCGAGCATATCGGCTTCGGGTATGCGTCCCGCGTCGAGCAGCGCTTGGCGGCGGAGCAGTTCCTCGGCGGTGAGGGCGGCTTGCGACTGGGCCACGCTCACCATCTCGCCGCAGTAAAGCACTTGCAGATACTGCGCCATGATTTGCAGGGTCACGTCGTCCTTGGCGGCCTCGAGTTGTTCCACCGAGGCGCGGAGCCAGGTGCGCTGGTAGTCAATGGTGCGCACGGTTTGCAGGCCTTGAAAGAGTGGCACTTGCATACCGATTTGCCCCGACAGGTTGGCGGTGTTGCGGTTGTCGTAGGTGTTGGCGGCAGTGAGTCCGCGTCCAAAACTCCAGTTTTGCGATGCGCCGGCACTCACTTGCGGCAGCATGGCATTTTGAGCCGAGGTGAGCTGGAGTTTGGCCGATTCCACCTCGTTGGAGCGTTGGAGCACGGTGAGATTGTTTTGCAGGGCGTGGTCCACACATTCCTGCATGGTCCATACTCGGCTCTGCGCTTGCGGCATGAGGCTCAGCGCTGCGATGATGGCTGTGAGGGTTCGTTTCATAGGGCTGCTCCTCTGATTTTGTCGGTGGGTTTGATGCCCGATTTCACTTCAATTGTCAAACCATCGGAGAGTCCAGTGGTGATTTTGCGGCGCTCGAAGGTTTGCTTGGCCGCATTTTCGGGCGAGGTGAGCACGTAGACGTAGGCATCGTCGCCCTCAAATTCCACTACGGCTTCCGACAGGGCCATCACGCCCTTCACGCTGCTGAGCGTCACGTCGGCGTTGGCACTATAGCCAGCGCGTATGGCGCTGATGTCGGGTACGTTCACAGCGGCTTTAATTTCAAAGGTGTTGGATCCATTTTCGTTCAGTGCCTTGGGCGAGATATATTCAATGGCGGCCTCGGAGGTGAGGTCCTTCATTGCGCCGATGGTGATGGTCATTGGCTGACCCACGGCGAGCGAGCCTACTTCGGTTTCGTCCACTTTCCCCTTGAATATAAGGTCGGTCATGTCGGCCACTTTGGCTATGGTGGTGCCGTCGTTGAACGTGTTACTCTGAATTACGCTGGAGCCTACCTTCACGGGCACGTCGAGCACCAGGCCGGTGATGGTGGAACGCACTAGAGTGTTGGAGCCTTGGGCATCGCGGGCACTCACGCCGTCGCGGATAATGGAGAGGGCATCGCGCGCCGACTCGAGGTTGATTTTGGCGTTGGCCAGTGCGGTTTGTGACTCTTCAAACTCCTCGCGCGACACGTATTTCTTCTGATACAACTCCTCGGTGCGTTGAAATTTGCTCTTGGAGAGTTCATATTGGCGTTCGGACTCCTCCACGCGGAATTGGGCGGAGCTGAGTTGGTTTTCGTCGGGTATCACCTTGATGCGGGCAATGATGTCGCCGGCCTTTACCTTGTCGCCCGCTTTCACGAGGATTTCGGAGATAATGCCCGAGATTTTGGGCTTGATTTCAATTTCGTCGCGCGGCTCAATCGCGCCAGTGAGCAGCGATGATTTGGATATGGTGGCGTTTTGCTCCGGGCTTACCAGAGCATACTTCACTTCTTTGTTTTGCGAATTGCGGAAGAGGAACACAAAGGTGCCCACCACCACTGCAACAGCCAAGATTGCTGCAAAGATTTTCAGAAACTTTTTCATAGGGTAGGGAGGGATGATTATTTGTCGTTAAGGGCTTCGATAGGTTTAATTTTCATTGATTTGATGGAGGGGATAATACCAGCTAAGCAGCCTAATACCATGAAGAGTAAAATCACAGCCACGGCTTGCGAGAATTGCATTTGAAACTCATGCTCGGTGATTTTTTCCACTATGGCGAGTACCGTTGTGGCGAACACTATACCCGCCAGGCCAGCTATGAGCGTGAGGGCTATGCCCTCGGAGAGCACTTGGGTGATGATGTCGATGGGCTTGGCACCGATTGCGCGGCGTATGCCAATCTCTTGGGTGCGTTCCTTGACTATCACCCACATGATATTGCCCACGCCAATCACGCCAGCAATCAGTGTGCCTACGCCCACAAAGAGGGTGAGCAGGGTGAGGGCAGCAAAGAGATTGTCTACCATGGCAAATCGTTCGCTGATGTCGAGATAGAACAGGGCTTGGTCGTCGTCGGGGTGAATGGGGTGGCGGGCGCGTATGGCGCGTTGCACTCGGCTCTTGACCTGAGCGGGCGAGGAGTCGGGCGTGGCGTTGAGCATGGCGCTGTCCACGTGGTCGCCCATGTGTAGAGTGGTGGCGAGAGTGGATTGCGGCACGTTGATTTCATCGTCGATTTTGCTCCCGTTGATTTGTATCATTGACTCTTGGCGTGCCACACCGATTACTTTGTAGTAGATGCCGTCGAGGTTGATATATTTGCCGAGGGGGTCGTCGTCGGGGAAGAGTTTATCGGCGAGGTTCGTGCCTATCACGGCCACTTTGCGCTTGTGGAGCTGGTCGGTGGCGTTGATGAAGCGGCCAGCGGTGATGGTGGGAAGGAACACGGCGGTGAAGTCTTGGTTCACACCCTGCACGGGGGCGGTGGTTGAGTGCTTGCCGTGGCTCACGGGGAGCTGCCCCCCAGCGAGGATTGCTGCCACTGACTCCACGCCCTCAATGGCGCGGATAGCATCGATGTCGGCGTTGGTCATCTCCCAAAAGGAGCCTTTGTTGAAACCTTGGTAGGATATGGTTCTACGCGAAGGTACGAGTACGGCCGAGTTGGTGGCAAAGCCTTCGAAGTTGGACATGAGCATACCTTCGAGTCCCTTTTCGCCGCCTAATAGCATGGCGAGCATGGCGGTGCCCCAGAATATGCCAAAGGCAGTGAGTAGGGTGCGCGTCTTGTTGCGCGCGAGGGTATAGAAAATCTCGCGCCAGTTCTCGAGGTCAAAGAGGGCTGTTTTCATTCGTCTCTGAGGGCTTCTACGGGGTGAATTTTCAGGGCTTTGAGCGCGGGCGAAATCCCCGCAATAGCGCCGCAAATAATGAGCAGGAGGGTCACCTCAAAGCAGAGCGACAGACTCACGCCAGGATCCTTGAACCCCTCCTGATCGCCCACGCCATACGCCAACAGTTCGGTCATGGCGGTGCCAAGCACTATGCCTATATAGCCGAAGAGGGTGGTGATTGACACGCTTTCGAGCAATATTTGCGTGAGGATGTTGCGCGGTTTGGCACCTATGGCGCGGCGTATGCCTATCTCGTGGGTGCGCTCCTTGACGGAGACAAACATAATGTTGCTCACGCCAATAATGCCGCTGAGCAGCGTGAGTATGCCTATCACCCACATGGTGGTGGAGAGGATATTCATGCCAGTGCTCATCTGCATATGCGTGGTGAAGCGGTTCCAAATGTGTATGGCACTTTGGTCGTCGGGGTTAAAGAGGTGGGTGGCGGCCAGGGCTTGGCGCGCTGACTGTTCGGCTTCGTCGCCGTCGGCTTGGGTGTTGACGTTCTGGAGTTCGATTTCTATTTCCGACACGTTGTCGCTGCCGCCAGCCAGTGAGCGCGCGGTGGTGTAGGGGATATACACCTGACGCTCCCATTTGGAGTCAAACACGCCCACGATGGTGAATATCAAGTCGTTGTACTTCACGGTCTGCCCAATTGACATTGCGGGGTCGGCAAAGAGGGTTTCGGCCACGAGCTTGGATAGCACCATCACCTTGCGCGTTTGGTCGAGATCGTTCTGGTTGATAAATCGACCGTGGAGCATAGTTAGCGCGTGGTTTTTGCGTTTGGAGGGATAGCAACCTTCGTAGGAGGTCTCCATATAGTCCTTGGGGGTGGAGAGTATGGCTGATTGGCCTGCGAATGTGGTGCTGACGGAGGCAAATTGGCGGGCGTTGCGGTTGGCCACAGCGTCCTTGTCGGCCTCGTTCAGCTCAATGTAGCGCCCCGACTTGTAGCCGCGCCACGGCTCAGAGGTGACGCCGCCAAACACCGATATGCTGTTGCTCCCCTGCCCCCTGACGTTGCTGTCGAAGGCGTTGATGAGGCCTTGCGTCATGCCCAAAAGCACTATGAGCACAAATATGCCCCACGCCACCGACACTCCAGTCAGGGCCGTGCGCACTCGGTTGTTTCTCAGCGTTTGGCGTATTTCCAGGATGAGGTCTAACATATTTGTCCGTCGGAAATGCGTATTATGCGGTTGGTTTGCTCGCCCACTCCGGGGTCGTGCGTCACGATGATGATGGTCATGTTGCGCTCGGTGTTGAGGTTGCGGAATAGTTGCATCACCTCGGCCGAGGTCTTGGAGTCGAGTGCACCGGTGGGTTCGTCAGCAAGGATTATGCTGGGGCGGGTGATGAGCGCACGTGCCAGAGCCACGCGCTGCTTCTGTCCGCCCGATAGCTCGCCAGGTAGGTGGTGGGCGCGGTCGGCCAGGCCCACTCGTTCAAGCTCCTCCATGGCCAGGAGGCGGCGTTTCTTGCGGCTCACTCCCTGATAGAAGAGGGGGAGGGCAACGTTGTCCACCGCGTCCTTGTAGCTGATGAGGTTGAAGGACTGGAACACGAAACCGATCATGCGGTTGCGCAGTTCGGCCGAGCGGTTTTCGCTCAGGTTGCGGATAAGCACGCCGTCGAGCCAATATTCGCCCGTGTCGTAGTTGTCGAGGATGCCGAGGATATTGAGCAGAGTCGATTTGCCCGAACCCGAGGCACCCATAATCGACACCAGCTCGCCACGGTCAATGTGGAGATTGACGTCGCGCAACACGTGCAGCGGCACCACTCCCGGGTAGGTCTTGTTGATGTTGTTGAGCGTAATCATTGGGCTTGAATGAAGGTGTTATAGAGTTCGTTGAGCTGTTCGGTGGATATCCCAGCACTGAATATACGGGTGAAGAAGTAGTTGAGTTCACCACCGCTGAAAATCGCTTCGTGGCGAGCTTGCTTGATTTTGTCGTAGGCATCGGGAGCCACGAAGTAGCCCAGCCCGCGGCGGTTGAATATCACACCTTGGCGCTCAAGTTGCTCAAAGCTGCGCACCACGGTGTTGACGTTGACTTGGGCATCAGCGGCCAATTCGCGCACTGCGGGAATACGTTCGTCGGGGCGGTATCGGCCCGCGATGATTTCGTCGGCCAGGCGCTCGGCTATTTGGATATATATAGGTCGGTTGTCTTGCACAGTGTAAAGAGGTAGATTAATAAAATTTTTGCATCAGTCGGGTGGTGCTAATGCGCCACCAAGCCAAGGCATACAGCCCGATATTGAAGAGAAACAGACCAGCGTCAGCAGCGAACATATAAGTTGTTATGTCGGAGTCGTTGGTTCTGTAGAGGGTGTGCATTGAAGAAGTGAAGTAGTCAAAGAGGTGTAAAGGGAAAATCAAGGGCAGCAGTATTTGCAACGCCATCAGCGCAACAAATGTTTTGAAGAAGGCCTTTCGGGGCCACAGCGAGCTGCCGAGAATATACCACGCTTGTCCGTTGAAGAGGAAGAGCAATGCACCTATGAAGACGGCAATCATAAGTTTCAGTTCCTCGTCTGATATGGGCTGATTGCTGGTGAAGATGAAGTTGGGTTCATAGAGCGGTATGATAAGAGCGGCAATAAATCCCGCGAGGAAGGTGGCTGCAATCAAAGCGACACTGCCAAGTCCCACGTAGATCAGCATTTGGCTGGCAAACTTCTCTGTGCGTGAGGCTGGCACCATGAGTTGGGCAATGCGCTTTTGTTTGGTGGAGAAGTATTCAAACACTCGCGAGCCAGAGATGACCATGGCAAAGGCGAGCTGCCAGAAATTCGTGAAAACTACCGCATAGAGGGCACCCGGGGGATAACCTGTGTTTTTGCGTATGAGCAAATCTATGAGCAGCACTATGCCGAAGTATACGCCAATGTGCATTTGCAGCGAGCGTCGATTTTCGTAGAGGTATTTTTTGATGAGCAGGCTGGTTCTGCTCCAGGAGAAGGTCTGCGACATAGTTATTTGAGGTTAAAGGTGTATTCAAAGAGAGATTCGAGGTTTACGTCCGTCTCAGGTTCGCCCTCGGCATAGGGCAGAATGGCGGTGAAGCCCCCCACGGAGGTTTGCATCCACAGTGCGCCTTGTAGTTCGGCGGGGTCGGTGGTGTAGATGAAGCGATACTTGCTTTGCAGCTCGGCCACGGAGGCATTGAGGCGCACGCCATCGGAGTCGATAATCATCACGTGGTCGAGTATGCGGTCGAGGTCGCGCACCTGGTGGGTGGAGATGATTATGGTGCGGTCGTCGGAAGTGGCTTGCACCAGGGCGCGGCGAAATTCAGCCTTGCCCGGGATGTCGATGCCGTTGGTTGGCTCGTCCATGAGCAGCAGGCGAGTGTTGCAGGCCAGCGCAAAGGCGAGGAACGCTTTTTTCTTCTGTCCCATGCTCAGTTGACCTAAGTGAATATTTGGCGTCAGGCGGAAACAGTCGAGGTAGCTCACCATCTGCTGGTAGTTAAACTTAGGGTAAAAGGGCGCATTGAGCTTCACAAACTCCGATAATTCCACCGAGGGGAGCATAATCTCTTCGGGCACAAGGAAGATTTCCTCCAAAGTGCTGGGTAGCTGCTTCCATGTAGGCACACCGTCGTAAACCACTTCGCCCTTCTGCCCTTTGAGCAGACCAGCTATGAGATAGAGTAGGGTAGACTTGCCCGAGCCGTTAGCCCCGAGCAGGCCGTAGATGCCTCCGTTGCTCAGCTCCATGTCGAAGCCTGAGATTACTTCGCGAGCATTGCCCGGATAGGCATAAGAGAGATTGTTAATAGAGAGTGACATAGTGTAATAGTTAAATAGAACACTGCAAATGTACGACAGTTTTTCCAAACCACCAAATTTTTTTGGCACTTTTTAAAAAAAATTGTAACTTTGTGGTCGTAAACCATGAGCAGAAAGGTATATTATCGCTACAATCCGCGCACTGATAGCTACGAGCGCGTGTTCCCTAACCGCAGGCGGCGCTGGCTGTCGGCCATAGGGCATATGTTTGTGTCGCTCGGCATGGGTCTCTGCGCATTTCTGCTC
>QLIP01062699.1_pt1 | contig 26264 bp, 28 predicted proteins | sample 1769771 | NCBI WGS metagenome assembly QLIP01 (sample SAMN09428762, study PRJNA476227) | Gut metagenome, whole genome shotgun sequencing project. | isolation source: cecum | host: Rhizomys sinensis | place: China: Jinsha town of Minqing, Fujian Province | collected 2013-09-23 | reverse complement strand
CTAAAAGTTTTCAATAAAATGAATCACATCATACAACACAAGCATATCTGTAATCCCGTATTTTGTTACAATATCTTCTATGCTGCCCCTATAGTAGCGAAGGTCGATCATATAGACATTTTCATAATGGTTTGCCGCAAACGGCGCAAAGCAGTTCGCATAGGAGTCTTTGACAAGCAGGAGATTCCTTGCATTCGCATTGCCCGTATGGATGCGGATGAACGGGTGGTTGTCGTCCAAAAAAACAGCGTACTTGTTTTTCGTGGAAAGGTGTTTCATTTCATAAAGGGTGTCAGCGGCTTCTTCGTTATTGTCATAATACACTTCATAAGCAATTTCTTTTTTTGGAAGGAAACGTTCAATTTTATCAGGCTCGCCCGCCATATTGATCTTCGAATAAAGCGTTCCATAAAAATCCTCCGAGAGCGTTTCCACGGCAAAATCCTCTATAGCCCACGGCGTAAAGCCCATCTTCGCCGCCCATGCCGTATAAGCATAGTACGCGCCAAGCGTCGTCCAATGGTGGTCCGTCTTGTAATAAATGTATTCCTGCCGGTGGGCATCTAGCATGTCTGACACATCAATGAGCGCATCTTCCACAGTTTCAATTTGGTTTACATAACTTTTCTGGTCAAAATACCCGGCAAACGGCGGGAGTTTCTCTGTTAAAATATTGTCCGCTGTTGGCACAAGCATCGCCGCCACTCGCCCCGGGCCAAGTTTTTCTTTGTGCTTAGAAAGCAGGGCTGCCAGCTTTTTTGCTTTTTCTTTCGGATTTTTTTCTGTGATGTAAGTTTCTGTATTCTGCCCGATCAAATAATTGTCTTTTCCGATGTAAACGCCGTTTATGTCTTTTTTGCACAAAGCAAGCTCCGCTGCGGTCTTTAGCTTAATCCAGCCATCGCGCCATACAAACTGGTCCGTCACATACGCTTCATAACCGTTCATATAGCTTTTATCCATCACCGCCCAAATGCCAAACGCCGGTTTTTGCGCAAGCATCCGGTTTTCCGCAGAGGAAAAAATGTGATCCTCCTGCAGCCAGTCAAACAGCAGGAGCACGGCAAAAACACCGCACGTCATAAGAATAAAAAAAATGTTTTTCTGTTTTGGCATCGTTTTTCTCTCCTAAAACCGGAAATACAAAAATGGATTGTACGAAGCATCGACCAAATACGCGGTTGACAGTAAAAAAATTGCCAAAAAAAACAAAGTTTCCACTGCAGCCAAAATCCATGCGGGCGCTCCTGTGTCCGGCATTTTTGCCTTTGGCAGAAATTTTTCCAGCCGCAGCAGGGGCGTTGCCGCAATCCCAAGGAGCAAAAACAGGAGCGCAAAATTAAGGAAAAGGTAGACCGTCTGGCGGTCTGCCATGCCCGCACCGTTTAAGCCAAACATCGCTTTATAATAAGCGGCCGCTGCCGGAAGGGAATCTAAGGCAAAAATGACCCAGCCAAGCAGGACGGCAAACAGCGTATAGGCACACCTTGCCGCCTTTGGGAGTTTTTGCAGGCATTTTAACAAAAATAGCTTTTCCATCATAAGAAGAAGCGCAAACCACAGCCCCCAAAGCAGAAAATTCCAGCCCGCGCCATGCCAGATGCCGGTCAGGCACCAGACGATGAGAATATTCCAAAGCTGCCGTGGCACGCCCCTTTTGCTGCCGCCAAGCGGAATATAAACGTATTCGCGAAACCAGCTGCCAAGCGAGATGTGCCATCTGCGCCAAAACTCCGTAATGCTTTCAGAAACATATGGGTATTGGAAATTTTCAGGAAAATGAAAGCCCATCATCGCGCCAAGCCCAATCGCCATATCGGAATACCCGGAAAAATCAAAATATATCTGCAGCGCATAAGCCGCAATCCCCATCCAGGCAGCCGCCGCCGGAAGCCCGGCAAAGTCCATGGCAGAAATTTCATTCCATAGCACGCCGATTTGATTGGCAAACAGCACTTTCTTTGCCAGCCCGGCCAGGAAACGTTTTATCCCATAAGCTGCATCTTTGGCGCTATGCGTCCTCTGGCCGATGTCTTTGGCAACCGTTTTGTATTTTACAATCGGCCCCGCAATGAGCTGCGGATACATCGTAACAAATGTCCCAAAATCCACGATGTTTTTTTGCACCGGTGTTTCCCCCCGATACACATCAATCGTATAAGACATTGTCTGGAAAGTATAAAAAGAAATGCCAATCGGCAGCGGAAGCTGCAAAAGCGGCATATGCAGTCCCAGCAGGTGATTGACTGATGAAGTCAAAAAATCCGCGTATTTAAAAAACCCAAGCAGCAGCAAATTGACCGCAATGGAAGATAGCAAAAATGCTTTTGCACGCCTGTGTTTTCCGGCCTTTATGGCCGCTGTGATCCATCTTCCATGCAGGTAATCGGAAACTGTTGAAAAAAGCATCAGCAAAATGTAGACAGGCTCGCCCCACGCATAAAAAACAAGGCTCCCAAGAAAGAGGATACCGTTTCTCATTCTCTGTGGAGCCATATAATACATTGCAAAAAAAACCGGCAAAAATCGAAACAAAAACAAAATACTGCTAAAGACCATAGGCTGCCCCCGCCGTTAGTTGCTTGTCAGCGCCGCTTTGACTGCATCTAGCGCGATTTGATTTTGTTCCTGGCAGTAGGCGATCACTGCCTCGTCCTCGTTGTCTGGATTTTCGTCCATGACAGGCAGCGTATCCCCGCCAAGCAAAACAAAGCACACATACCGGCCAAATGTTTCCACGCGGGATGCCTGTATTTTCCCAAGGTTCATCGGATATTGCATCGTATCGCCCACTAGCATTTCCCGGTACGCCGTCAGTGCTTTTGCAACTTCTTCCACCGAATCCTCTTTCGCCTTTACGATAAGAAGCGTGTCCACATTAGTAGACACCATCGGCATCTCCCCGACATATTCCTCATACAAGCCTGCAGAAACGCCATAGGTCATATCAAGGTATTCCGCCGGTATTTCCGTTTCCGGCCAATACGCCTCTCCTAATGCTTCTGCCACTGCCGTTTTTAGTTCTGCCGTTGAAACGTCCTCGCGGTAGCTTTTTTCTTTTTCCGCGCCTGTCCCGGCATTCCCTGCACGGCCACACCCCGCCAGCGAAACTGCTAAGATTGCTGCAAATAATATGATACACATGTTTTTTCTCGTCATAATTATCGTAACCTCCATTTTTAGTATGTCCCAAAATTTTTTACCTATGCGGCCACAATCCAATGATGCCTGCCATATTTTTATTATACAAAAGAATTTTTTTATTTACAATAAACATTTTATAAATATTTCCTATGCAAATCTGTGCGCGTCATCCTTATACATCCCGCAAACAGGTGACCATTTCTGCTATCTTTGCAAAATTTCCCTTTTGCATTTCTTCTGACAGGATGCCTAAAAAACTTCGGATTTCATTCATCAAAGGCAGCTTTAAGATATCTCGGACATTTGCTTTTAAATTTTCTATCCTGTCATTGGCCTCCTGCCTCTTGTTGTCCGCCAAAAGAAAGCAGATCCATTCCGCTTCTATGCCAAGCCCTGTCATCCGCATGGCAAGGTAATCTGCATATTTAGAGCATAATTCCACCCCGTTTTTCAAATACCGCATCCCACGGTTTCGAATTTTCTTCTCCTCCTGCAGGCATAAAAAGCTGCCATATTTCCAGTAAATCACTTCCATTGGATGATACTTTATCTTTTTGCGCTTTTCCTGGATCATCTTCATGTCAATTTCATGCGGGAATGTTTCTCTTTCTGCCGGTTCGATCATGCCATACAGCTCCTTTTGCGAAAGAAGCGCCTGATGCATGGTTTTTGCAAGCCCCGCCCGCTGCTTTCCCGCCGCATGCATGATCAATATGTAATACATCAAATAATCCTGTTGTCCGGCCGCAAGTTCTGTTTCTTCTACCGCATCCAGAAATGCCCTGATTTCTTCCTCTCCCGGCTCCTCATGCCTTTGATGGGTTTTTGCCTGCATCAGATACATCAGGGCCTTTTTTAAATTCCCCTGCTCCATCTCAATCAGGCTTTGGTACTGCCTAAGGCGTTCCCGCTCCCCTTCATGGGCAGGATATTGCCCTAGTGCCTGTTCTGCCAGAATGCACATATCGGCATAAATATCCGGGGAGCCTTTCTGCCTATACGTCATGGCGTAAAGCTGCATGCGCATCGCATTGCCTAAATATTCCGACACCATGCCCGGTCTTTCTCCCGCCTTCTCCCGCCCAGGCATTACTGTGCTGGCAGCATCTATCATCTTCTGGAAGCACTCTGCCACATGCTCCATCCGTTTCCTGGCCTTTTCATATTGGAAAGCAGCCATTTCATATAGTGCAGACTTTTCCTGAAAGCGGTAGTAGGAAGGCAGATTTTCCAGACGGCTCCCTATGGCGTCCTGTATTTTTTCGCATTTTTTTAAAACTTCATGCGCGTGGAGCAAGTCTCCCTCGCTTAAATACATATGCAAAAGGCACATCAGGATTGCAAACCGAAACTCCGCAGAATCATACCCGTTTTCCTCTAATTTTGGCACAAATTCCGTATCAATGGCATGTAATATGGTTTCCCCGCTCTCATAATCATCTTCCCCCAAAATCAAGTTTGTGATTTCTGCAGCATACTGTTTGATCTGGGATTTCGCCATAAGATAACCGCACTTGTTCATTTTTTCAAAAATCAGTTCCAGATTCTCCTGCCTGTTTAGTTCATCCTGCGTCGTATATAATTCCACCAGCGCATCGGCAATCATCCCCTGTATCAGGCAGTTTTTGATAAAATTTTCCGAGCCGGTTTCCGCCATGGAAAAAATGCGGGCATCTTCATGGAGTTTCGCTACCCTGTCCCGAACTTCCTTAACTTCCCTAAAAGCCCTGCTGTCCCTTGTCAGCCTTGTATTGCAGGCAAAGTCCGCAAGCTGCAGTTTCTGCTCACGGTTTGCGTCCTGAATCTTAAAAGAGAGGACGCTTTCTGCATGCAGCATGATCCTATGCGCCTTTTTCTTGCGCTTCATGCATTTTTCCAGTTCAAAAATATATTCCGTGTTCTGAATATCCTTTTTTGACCCGCCAGCCCTCCCCGGATGATCTCCTTTCGCACTGTCAGCCAAAAGGGTGTCACTATCCACCCTCCTTGCGATCAGGACATTTAGCCGCACTTTCTCCTCCACCGCATGTAAGCTAAGCATTAGCTGCAAAAGCCCTTCTGCGATAATCCTTAAATAAAGCTGCCTGTTGGATAAGGGCGTTTCATAATGGAGGTTTTCAGAAAATTGCGTATTTTCAAAAAACACTTCCTCCACGCCATAGTCCGCCCTTAAACGCTCTAAGCACGGAAGGACATACTCGCGCTTCTCTTTCTCTTTATCGGGAAGCTCAGTTGCGTGATTTTTCTCCGGGTTTAGCAGCTCGTCAAATGGGATATGGGACACCATCCCCGCCTCCACTAAAATCCCTCCGACAAGGGAAGCATTCTTTTGCCAGTGATGGGGCTGCTCATCCCTAAAATCACCGCTCTCATCCAGCCATAATTCGTATTCTGCCATATGTTTTCCCCATTTCCCATCCTTTATGGATTTTTCCGTTTTGCTTTGTATTTGCTAAACATTTGCCAAAGCCTGATTGCCAGCACAGCCACCCATAAAACAAGCAGGCCTGCCCCTAGCAGCCCGCGAAACGTCCCATTATTTATATGGAGCCATGACATTAAAGTTGCTTCGCTTCCCCAGGCTCCAAAGACAAAGTCCTGATACACGGAAAAGCATGTCAAAAACAGCCCGATATAAGTTATCATATTGATAGCGGTGTTGACCTTTTTATCGGATTCCTGCTCCTGCTGCTGATAATACAATTCTGCAACGTTATGTAAATTATCCAGTTTTTCCTCTAACTGGGCATTCATGCCATGGATGCCCAATGCCTCTTTTAACATCCGGTAAATTTCTGCGCCCTGCTGCTGGAACGTCACTTCCGGCAGACACAGCTTGCACTGGCATAGCAGATACTGTTCCCAGACCTTTCTGATTCTTTCCACGTCCTCATCTTCCTTAAGCCCGCCATCCGGGATTTCAGGAATCGCATCCTCAATTTTGGTCAGCGCGGCACGCTGGGCGAGCGCCAATTTCGCCATATCCACATAGCTTGTCAGAAATGGATTGATTACCTGGGGCACGAGGCTTTTATCTTCCCCCGTGGCACAGACAAAGGAATATTCCGTTATGCCGTGGAATGTTCCATAATCTATCCACCTGTCATAGATATGCGCTTTCAGCTCCTGTTCTAACATCCTCCGGCTATGGCAGGTACAATCTCCCTTCCTATCCATAAAAATAAATTCGTAAATTTTCCGTACATCCTTAATCCCTTTCCCTTCCTGCTCCCAATCTTCAAGCCCCCTATGAAGATTTTTCAAAAAAGGCGTATCTGCAAGTGCGCCATCCCTTACCAGGCAGACCGTAAACATGCGGTCATCCAAAATGGATTTGATCTTTGTCTGTTCGTCTAAAATTCCAAGAATCTGCCTGATGAATGCAATCTCCTGCTCATTATTATATTCTTTCTGATGAAACTGTATGGCATAATTTCGCCCGTCCTGGATAAAGATGCTGATCTCATCCGCCGTCAAAATACTTTTTAGCCTCTGATCCTGATACGCGATGCAGGGCGCAAACAGTCTCCGCCCTAGGTCATTGATATCTAGGACATCTGCCAAAGAATGTTTCTCGTATTCTGTTTCAAATAGTAAAATTCCTATCTTCAGCCTGGGATATACAGATAAACGGATATTTCGAAGCAATAATTCATATTGCTTTAGTATTTCTTTTTTTTGCTCTCCTGTGCCCTTTATTTTTGTCGTTTTAATCTGGTAGGTGCTGCGCCCTTGCAAGCCATCCAGCCCTTTCATGCGGTAAAGCACATGCTCGCTTTCCAAGCTGCTGTTAAAAATGTACCTTCTTGCCTGCGGGAAAAAATACTGGTATTCATTATAAACCAGCAGAGCTTCTTCCGGCACGTCCTGGCCGTTTTCCCAGAGCACTTTCCCTTCTTTCGGATCTGCCTCTTCTTCCCACAGCTGCCCATCAATCTGCAATTTCCCCTCATCTTTGCCCGCATCATAAGAAAACGGGTACATAAACGTGTGATAGCTGTATGTCAATGCTGCGTCCGTGTTCCGGTTTTCATTTTCCATTATCATTTCCCTCCTGCCAGATAATATGCAAATTCCTTATAGGTACGGTAACTTGTTGTCGTTGAGGTAGGGGGCAGAAAGAAGAAATCTCAATCCCTTATAGGTACGGTAATCTCGCAGCTTTCATGGTTCAACACGGGAACTAGAACAACTGACAAGTCTCAATTCCTCATAGGCACGGTACTCACTCCACCAGACGAAACATCCCAAACCCCTGCGAGTTTTTGGCCCCAAGCCCGGTCTGGTAGAGGAAATCCAAGTATTTGCGCTCCCCAGAAAGGGAATACTCCCCCCGCCATCCGCTGATGTAAAAGCCCTTGTACTTTGTGACATACTTATCCTTGCGCCCAACATGCACCGCCGTAAGGACAACGCCGGACTTAGGGGGCTTTTGGAAAGCGGCTTCATATTTTCTTCTAAAATTGCTATCTGCCGCTTTGGCAAAGCGCGCATCCTCCGGGTCAAAAAATGTAGTCTTTTTCGTCTCCCTGTCTGTGGCATATACACAGATTGGGGAATCCATGCGGATGAAAAGCTCCGTCTTTTCCACTGTATCATCCTTCACTGCCGCTATGACATTTTGATGCCTGCGCCCTTCTAGCGCGATGCCCCGTTCCTTTAAGTTTGCCTCAACTAACCGCAGGCAGTGTTCATCGGTGCTTCGCATTTCAAAGCGGATCTCGTCTGTAAAAATGATCCTGTCCTTTTCTATCCGGTACGTTCCCCGCAACAACCCAAAGGTAAAGAGCCTAAAAACCCTTGCGCCATACCGGGCTCCCCCATCGTGGTAAACACTCTGCCCTGCCCCCGGTTCCTTCATCAATTCGTATAAGGCAGACTGGATCACATGATGGTAGGCAAGGGGCAGATTGCACGGCTCTTCCAATAAAATCCTTATATTTAGCTGCATGCTTAATCTCCCTCTCTAAACTGCCCAAATCCCACATTCGTTTTCGCCCCGATGCCTCCTAGCAAGAGCAGCTTCTTATACAAATCCAATTTCTGGTCCGCATTCATAATGCCCGCATAGTCATGCAGCAGGAATAAAAACTCAAAGGTGACACCCGGCCGCACTTTCAGCAGTCTTATGGGAATCGGATTCTTGAACTGCTCCTTATGCGGCGTGATATAATCAGAGTCCAAAAGCTTTCCATCTCTCGGTATGAGCGGAAACCCTCCCAGAAACACATCCGTGCCCTCAAACAGATTTTTTTCTAAATCCGCAATCTTCGCCTGCTCCAAGCCTGTCAGCTCCGCCAGCATCATTTTCTTTGCATCCGTTTTTTCCCCCGCTTTCTGCATTTCCGGAAAATAGGAGCGCAGCACGCCTTTTAAGGAGGAACCGGGAATGACCGGAAGCCCTGTCACATGATCAAAGAAAAATCCCAGTTTTATGGCACTGTTCTTCGCTTTCCTAAGCCCCTCATGCGGGTATCCAGTTCCGACTAGCAGACCGGGATAAACCGTTGCCAGGCGAAAACTTTTCCTGTTTTTCATCTCCTCTTCTTTCGCAAGCAGCGTCCGATAACTGTCATCCTGGAATGAAAACTGGCAGATATACTTGTTATGCCCTGTGGCATCCCCCAGCAATATATCCTGAAAATATTCCACGTTATAACAATAATGCATATTACTAGAATTCATCATTTTCCCTCATCTTTAACAAATTTATACATATTCATGGCCAGCTTTAACGCAATGGACGCATTGATGATCTTCTCTTTCCAGATAGCTTCCTCTTTTACATTCACCTGTCCGTTCTTTTGCCGGATCTTCCCTCTAATAAATGCAAAGAAATCTTCTGCGTCATTTTCTTCCTTTGGCATGAGCAGGTGCAGGGCTTTCATCAGTTTTGTCCTGTCGCAGTCTGCATCCCCCTGGTCTGAGAAAAAAGCAATTGCCGCTAACAGGCTTCCCCCATATACTGCGGCGCCAAACGTTGAGATATAGCCCCGGTATGTTTTTACAATCTGATCTTTCTCATCTGCAATCCCTGTCGTTTTTAACACATCGTATGCATCCGGCAGCAGCCGGTTTATCTCGTTCTTATTCATGCGTTTTCCCCCATTGCAAAGACCTTGCACAATCCATATCCTATGGATGCGCCTCCTCCGAATTGGATTACCTTGTTATCCACCGCCTTCTTGAAAGCCTCTAAAAGATGCTTGTCTTTGTCGTCCGCGATAACCGGAATATAAAAAATGCTCTTGTGTGGAACGACTTCCTCATACCACAGATTAACGCTCTTGCCATCTTCCAGGCAATTTCTTGCCAGAACAGGAAGGGCACAGGAGGCGAATTGCTCATTTCCCATCTCATAAAGCTGTGCTTCCATCCTAAAAGGTTTCTCTCCTGGCAGGCAAAGTTTTTGCATTGCCGTTACCGGATATCCCTCCACTTCAATATCTTCCTCTGCCGGCTCTTCCCCCTGCATTACGCTTTCGATTTTAAATACGGCTGATAGTTCCTCATACTGCTCATGCATCTCTTTTGTATACACAAGCTTATAGGGCTCTTTCCCCTTTGTCATCCGAAGCGGCATTGCCAGCATGGATGCCTGCAGTATTTTCAGCCTGCCAGCCTGATTCTCATTTCCAAGCCACACGTCAAGATTATCCTGCCCTTTCAGGTACGCCCTAAGCGCCCCTTTTACGCCGGATGCGTTGATGGCCGGATAATTCGTGACAGGATCCCGCTCCACCTCGTTGTCGATAATATTGTAGTTTACATCCCCATTCCCTACATGAAGATTTGTCAGACATTTCAAAATTAACATGATTGCCGCCATATTATTTTCCTCCCAAAGATACGACTGCATTGTATCCTATCTTTTCTGCATTTTTATGTTCCAAGTCCGCATTTAGCCCATTTCCGCAAAAGACGCTTCCGCTTTCTATCAGGCAGAACTGGTATTCGCTCTTTTTGCGCTTATCCACATATTTATCTTCGCTAATATCGGTATGAAGCGTCCGCAGGCACTTTTGCGCTATGATGGCAAAGCCGTCGCAGCTAAGCGGTTTGTCAAAGTACAAGTCTGACAAGGCATACTGCCAGCAGCCTGCTTCTTTCGCAAAGGACTGTTCCACCATCTTTGCTAAGTCGCGCTTTTCTTTCATTTTTGTAAACCGGAACCGGAATGCGGACTTTTTTCGCCCCATAAAAGCAATCCGCTCTGCCAAAGCGCCGTCTTTTTCTGGAAAAAGGTCTTCTTCCAGTTCCAGAAATATGGAAAACGCAAAGCCTTTTTTTAATGCTACTGCTTCCCGCTTGAAAACCCCTTCGCTGTCATTTTCCTGCCTGATTCTGTTCCCTGTCAAAAGCTGTCTGGAAAACAAATCCCCTGGGGCAGCCTCTTTTTCTTCTGACAGGCAGATATAGCCGCTTCCATGCCCTGCTTTCGCATCGTATTCCGGGCAGATCTTATCCCCATCCATGACACGCAAAAGGCAGATTTCTCCATGGGAAGTCACAAATGTTTCCTCTGTCAGCTTCATTGGATCGTAGCCGCCATCGCTTCTCTTGTTGTTAAAAGGATTTTTAATATAAATCTCCGGCTCTTTCTTCTCCCTGCAGTGTTTCGTCAAAAACAGGGGCGAGAGCTTTTTGATCACGCCAAAACTCTGTGGCGTTTTTTTCTGAAAAGAAAAGCTGTCTTTGCCAACCGCTTCCCCCACTTTCTCCCTCTCTGTCTCGCCATAGCGAAAATCCGGCTTTAATAAATCCTTTTCCTGCAGGATAAGATACCGCAATGTACCCAAAACCGTAGTCTGTTCCGGTACCTGCCCTGATGCGATGATATAAGATTCTTTTCCTGTCGGCGTCACGTTTTTAAACCTGCTGCCCTGTTCTGTCCCAAAGGTATAAGGCTCTAAGGGAAACATATCCACCCTGTACTGTGTGCACATTTTCATCCGCCTTCCTTAATTCTCGTCATTTTTTTCTAAAAAGAACTTGCCAATTCTTAAAGTCGCTAAGAGGGAGCAAAATCTTCGTTCCTCTAAATTTCTGCTACTATCATGCACTGTAAAAATCCGGCTGTGCCCTTTTGCCATGTACTCATAATACCAGTTTTCTATATATTTTCTAAATTCCTCCCATTGCGCCTGCCTCTTGTTGTCAAACAGATTCTCCCAGGATGGGCATTCTCCCCGTCTGTCCCACTTCGCATCCATAACGCAGATGATTTCGTAAAATTCCTGCAGTTTTGCGCCTAGGTTTTTTACCATTTTTTCATCCGCTCCCTTATCCGTTTCCCCACGTTCCAGCATCTTTTTTAGTAATTCCCCATACACTTTTAATGCTTCATTCCCTATCAAAAGATCCGCGCCCTGCCCGCTGTGCTTCTCTAAATGGAAACAAATGCAGTCTTTTTTCTTTTCTGCCATGGCACCGGCATCCGGGTCTTTAAATGCCTCTTTCTTTGCCCTATCCAGACATTCCCATGCTCTCTTTAATGCCTCATACAGCGGGTATTTATAGTACTGGGCAGATACGCCAAAGGACATTGTGGGAATCAGGCCTTCCTTGCAATGTGTGCCGTCTTTGAGCTTGCCGTAAAATAGGTTGGAAAGCTCCCCGCACAGGCCAAAAATGTTCTTATCCCCATGCATCATGGGAGCTAGGAATAAAAGATCGTCCCCGCCGGCGTAAATCGTCATCCCGCCATATGCATGGATGGCATCTGCCGCCGCTTTATCGTAATCAAGGCATCTTTTGGAAAATTCCGTGACCATTTCATCTGACATGCTTTCCAAAAATTTTCCCATTCCATCCGCGTCTGCAAAAACAACGGCGTAATAGTTTGGATATTTCCGGTCTTTGCGCAAGGAAGGCTCTCCGCTGCCGCCCTGTGCAATCTCTTTCAAATTCCGGCTCCTGCCGCCCCCAACTTTCATTTTATCAGAATCCACGCTGCTGTATAGCCGGCTTTTCATTATCCTGGCAGTCCCATCACTCCTGCCAAACGTCAGTTCCCTGAAAGGATTGCCCTCATTGGAGGCCGGGAAAGACTTCATCAGTTCCAGCGCATCCAAATAGGGAGAAAGAGCGAGGATGCAGTTGTTGCCATTTAATTGTCCTTTCTCGGCAATTATGTAATGAATCTGCAGATAAGACTCTAAAAATGCCGCCGCATTTTCTACCTGCAAATCCCATTTCTCCCCCTCCTGCTTTTGTTCATAAAAATTTTCTGCCGCTGCCATTTTTACGGCCTTTATGATTTCTTTCAGCCAGGCATGCATCTTAGATGCTTCCATATTTTCAACGGCAAAAAAAATGCGGTCATGGTATTTGCCGATACCGTCTTTTAATCCGTCTGCATCATCCTCATCAAAATAGGGGGAGATAATGGAAAATCCTGCCGCTTTGATCTCCTTGCAAAGCCGCCTTGTAATATCCGAAAAGAAAGTGCTGGCAAACCACAGCGCAGCCGGAGATGCTGCGTCGGAAATTGTATCAAATATCGGGCCTATTGTAATGCCTGCGTACCTTTTCATACGGTTTTCTCCTATCTGCAGATTTGTATCCACTGCATTTCTCTCCTTGGCGGCGTTTGGGGCAGTGTTATGCCAATGTTTGGCCTGCTGGCATATGCCATGATATCTCCCGGAATATCATGCGTAATATATTTGATATACCACTGCATTAATCCATTCATGGTAAATTCTGCATTCAGCTTAGGGATTTTCAGGCTGCCATGCTTGCCTGTATCGGTATTGTAAAAAGTAAATTCCTCTTCATATACCGCTCTTCCCTGCCCTAGCAGGTCTTTTCCGGGCCTTAAGGGTATGACGAAAAGAACATTGCCAACAAGTTTATACCGTATTGGAGAAGAAACACGCTCCAGCCTGTCAGGATCCTTCTTGTCTTTGCTGCTTTCAACGGAAATGTTTTGCCATCCTCCATGCCCATCCTGATACTTTAGATTGCCCACAGTTCCCAACAGTCCCCGGATATACCTGTATTCATTGACCTTTTCTGGATCAAATGGGGGTTCGTGTGTTCCTGCCGCAGGGGAAATAGCAATCTCCGGCTGCTTCATCCATCTCTTTTCCCCGCCGATTAACTGCGGATCGCTTCCGCCCAATGGGCACCTTTCCAGAAAATATTTCGTCAGACAGCTTTTTATATAAGTACGTCCGTCGTTGATACCGCCTTTTAAAATCTGGTAAAACATATTGCCACATTTTAGAATTCGTATTGCATCTGTCTTTGGCCCAAAAACCATTTTGTAAACGGTAATATTTTGCGCCTTAAACCACTTTGTAAGAAGCTCTTCTGCCCTCTTAGGCGTGGTTTCCTGCAAAGTAAATCCCCCAATCCCGCGATTTTGTCTGTTTCCAAAATTATGGAGGACAAAAAATGTTTCTGCCGCATCGCGGATAACCTTCCTCAATCCTTCATGAAAACAAATGATTTCAAGTTTCACGCCATCTGTGTGCCAGAGGTTTGTCCTGTCTTCCTCCTGTTTAAGTTCCCCAAAATATGAGGGCAATTTTTCATTGAAACTTTTTGGCGGCTGTTGTTTTTTATTCTTGTCCTGGTTTTGTGCCTCTGGATATTGGTATTTCATTTCCCCGGCATAAATACGCATTTTGTAGTCATAAGCCACACGCGCCGGGTTGGTTTTCCAGCCTTCCTGCTCTTTTTCTAAGATGTCATTTCTTCTGCACCACTCCTGCAAAAAGCGGTCCAGCTTTGGCTTCACTTCGGAAGGCCGCAAGGCTGCCCCGGCTGTCTTGCCCTGGAAATGGATCATCGGAGAATCCTGCTTTAGCATATAGGTCAAAACATAATCTGGCATCTTAAATCTATCCTTTCTCTCCTTAGGCATTTTTCCGGCGCTTTTCTAGCGAAAAAAGAACCCATAGTATGCTGCTATCTATTATAGCATACAACAGGCTCTTTTCGCTAGAATGAAATTATTTATTTACATCCACGCCGTGCATTTCGGCTTCTTTGGCGTTGTGGTAACCCCGACTTCGCGCCTCCTGATTCTGCTCATATGTATAGGAGCCTTCATCTGATTCATAATTTTCCTCCACCTCGGCCGTCTGCGTGATGTCAGTCCACTCATTCCCATCATACTTAAACCAGTTGAAAGCCGACATTTTTACGCTTCCCAATGCCGCGCCCCCTCGGCTGGAAGCATTCTTGCTTGCGGTAATATTCCCAAGATTTGCCTGCATCACCGCCTGCCCGGTGTGCCATGACATTTTCAGCAAAGGCCATAAGATCAATTTGGTGAAAAATGCAATCGATGCAAGCATATTTAAAAAGAAAAGGCCAATGGCATCCGTTTTAAATTTTTTAAACAGGAGCAGGAAGTTGCCTATCCATCCTCCAAGAATGAGCAAAACCATTACAGTAACGCCGAAAGCCGGATTGCTGTCCACTATCGTACCGCCCACAAAAAAACCGATAATAGGCATAAATATGCACAGGAAGCAATTTAAAAAAGTGAATGGTTTCATGTTTGTTTGGTCATAGACATTCTGAAAACGTTGTTTAATAGGGTTTTTCATGTTGTTTCTCCTTTTTGTTTTAAATATAAATATGATATCATATAATTAATTGCTTTTAAATATAAAACCCTCAAATTATTTACTATTTTTTTTAAAAAATTTTATGGTATAATATTCACAGAAGGCAAAAAGGAGAATATTTATGGATAAACAAATTTCACTTTTCACCGGCGCGGCATCGCTTGCCTATACGGGCGGCAATTTAGAGCTTGCCAGAAAACAGGCACTAAAGGCGCTTGCCCTGTTAGAATCGGAATGTCCTAATCAGAATATCTTCCTGTCAAAGGATGCTTCCTGGCGCTTTTCGTACCTTGATATCCTAACGCTCCTGCAGTCGATTGCCGGCAGACAGCATGATATGGCTGCCTATGAAACATATGAAGACACTGTCAAAGGGCTGATGCTCCAAACATTGGGGGAAGATGCCCGCTCCTATTACGCCGTACATTTAACGGATGCCTGTGCATGCTATTTAAGCGCCGGGGATATCGTCGCTGCGCAATGTCTTCTGGAAGATGCCATACGGATTTTAGAGGAAGAAAACGGCTCCTGCATGCTCACCCGTTTTCTTCACGCCCTCTATCTTGCAAAACTGCATTTCCATATGGAGCAGTATTATGAATGCATCCATACAGCCTTGTATGCCAATGATTTATTCTTTGCCACGCCGCTTATTCCTTCCGATGCCTCTGACTTCTTGCAAAGCTATGCCGCAAATACGCAGCTGCTAGAACAGCTGGCCTATGCCAACCTGACGCTCTTAAGCTGCGCCTACGGCAAGATCAATAACAGCAAGGAAGGCATTGCCATCCTTGCCGAACTGCAAAAAAACCCGCCAAAAGACTATTATCTGTGCGCATCCATGGATTTGATCTTAGCTGAACTCTACGCCAGGGCTGGAAAATATGACAAGGCCCGTTCTCTTTGCGGGCGGTATATGACACAGGATTTAAAAGGGTATCCTGATATGCTTTCTTCCTTGGCATCGCTCTCCTATACGCTCTCGCTCCCCTTTGAATCCGTCAGGCAGTCCCTTTTTACTGCGGAAGGTGACGGAGCCCTCCCGGCATCCCTCTGCTACAGCCGTGATGCGCTTCAGATTTTGATGTATGACCATGGCATAGCTCTCATCAAACAGGAAAAGTATGAGGACGCACTGAAACTGTATGATGAACTGGGAGATAAAGGCATCTCCTTAAAACTCCTCCTTCTTGCCAAAACCGGCAATTATAAGGCAATACCGGAATGCAAGAAAAACGCAGACTGTTACTATTACAGGCAGATAGAGCAGCTTTTCCTCTATTACAATGAAAAATACGTATACAATCATCTTTCCATGCTGGAATACCATTTTTCTTTCTGCATGGACGCCTATCTGTCCTGCTACGAAGCACTTGGCGGGAAAGCTATCACGCCGGAGGGCATCTATGATTTTATGCTAAATACCAAATACATCTCTCTGGAAGCCTCTTATTTAAGCCATCACTTCCAGACACTCGATGCGCTAAAAAACCGCAAGCCCGCCGCCGCAAAGGATATTATGCGGCATATGCGGGAAGATACTGCGCTTTTGGAATTTTGCATCGTCAGAACCTTTTCCACACAGGACTACTGCGCTTTTCTTATAACGGGCCAAAAAGTTTCCTGCATCCGTATTGCTGACCATCACCTGTTAAATGAACTGACACAGGAATGGCACAGCCTCCTTGCCAATTCTGTCCATGCCATTCATGCCGGTATAAGGCAGCGGGAGGAATCCATAAACAGGCAGCGTTTTCTTGATACGAAGTTTCGCCGCCATCTTTACCGCCCCATCAAAGAACTGCTTGCCACCCTGCCGGAAGAATCGTCCATCAAGCAGCTTATCATCGCTCCGGCCGGAGTGCTGATACAATTCCCATTTAACAGACTGTCCGTATCTGCAGGGGGTTTCTTAGGGGACGATTATGAAATCACTTATATCAATACAGGCAAAGAGCTCCTGCTGCAGTCTGCCGGAGCATCCGTGCTGCTTCCAGGCCGCGACGCAGCCATTTTTGACGATCCCCTCATCATAGGGAATCCTTCCACAACTCTTCTTCCGCCTCTGCCCTATGCTGAAAAAGAAGCGCACATGGCGGCCAAATGCCTTAATACAGTGTGTTTCACCGGGGAAGATGCCGACATTTCCCTATTTGATTTTAAAGACAGGCCGACGCCAACCCTGCTCCATACCGCCGTGCACGGTGTCTTTATGCAGGAAAGAAATGGCCTCTTTGATATCCCTGACTGGAACAGGGCCTACGCTGTCATGGAAAAGAGCGGCCTGGTTCTTGCAGGTGACACACTGCTTTCCTGCAATCAGATATCTGCCTTGGATTTATCGACCGTCAGGCTGGCGATCCTTCCCGCCTGCCAAAGCGGGCAGGGGCGTTTCCATGCCGCAGAGGGCATTTACGGCTTACGGCGTGCACTAAAGCTGGCAGGGTGCCAGTCCGTCATTGTTTCCCTTTGGCAGGTCGATGACCGTTCCGGGTATGCCTTTATGCGGTTTTTGTATGAGAATCTGGTAAAAATGCCAGAAAATCCCAGGCTTGCTTTTTCTCTGGCGGTAAAGGCCCTGCGCTGTTATGAAGAAGAGGATACCCGGCCATTTGCGGAAAATTATTTCTGGGCGGGGTATATCTTTATCATTTGAGGGTTTTGCAATTTAGGACGATTAAATTTAAAAAAGAATCTTGGTTTCAATACTATAATTGCTGAAGGGGGATTTGTATGGCAATGGAATTATTCAATGAAGTTTGTATTTCTGACAACAAGACAAGCCGCAGCTATATGATAAATAATGCACTTGCTTACAGCAAAAAAGCCATGAATTTACAAGGCTTTAAATGCATTGATTCGACAGTCACCATATATGATAAGCCAGAGGAATACGAAGAAATCCATTCTTTTTTGGAGCTGGAATTGCTGCATAAAAATGCGGAGATTGGCATGTGCATCTTCCACGGTGAATATCAAGGCAGTCCCGTGGACATTACGATAGACTTTGAAACAGATATACTCTACATCGTATCAGACAGCTTGGAAATAATCGAACTTGTGATAAAAAACTTAGAAAAAGAGGATTTGTTGGAGGAAGAATGACTATTTCCGTATTAGGGGGGGGAGCCACTGCCCCCCCCTTACGCATGCCTGATAATCCTTAGCACTGCCTCTCCATTTCGGCCTTTGCATAATTTACGGGATCTTTTACTTTTTTATATAAATAATTTTTACTTGATCCGCCAGCGAACTTATGACACTCCTTCCATGTATGAAACTCCCTCCACGGATGCGTTTCCAGTTTCGTGCCTTTAACCGCCTCATTTGCAAGCCTGCATAATAAGTTACCGGCATACCATACCCCCGCCTCCCCTTTTGGGCAGTCAACCACTTCCTTTATATACTTTACCTCTTTTCCCTCTTCCATGATGCTGACCTGCAAAACATATACATTTCCCCCGTTTTTCGCACGGAAAGCATCCATCCAGTTTTCATTGCCTGCCATGCTTATCATTCCTCCTTTCCCATAAGACACTGAGGAACCGTCATTTTTACCGGTTTGAAATTATGGATTCCAAGTTCTTGCAGCGTCACAAATACTTTGTCCTTACTAGCCACATGTAACATCAAAGCATAGCTTGACTGCACTTGGCGTGAGGCCACATGCCATTCCAGTTCCATGGCATCCTCAAGCTCCTCAAAGTGGCAGAGCGAGGCCCGCAAAATACCTTCTCCCGACTTTAGCTCTTTCTCTGTGACCAGCTCGTCTACGAGAATCATGCCATTATAAGTTCCTACCAGCCATTTATCTTTATTTTTTTGGTCTTTTTGATCCCGCAATCTTTGGAGCGGAAACATATATGCCCTTTCATCAGCATTCTCTTTCATGATATGTTCTTCATCCATACTGAAAATACATACCTGCTGCCAGGGAACTGCTTCCATATACATCTGTGCGTCGTTGCCCCCGTCAGCCGCTCTTTGCAGCCGCCGCTTTTTCTGCGAGGGATATTCATCAATATCGGCAAGATTTACAATGCACGGATAATTTCTCCCGGAAAGCACTAACGCCTCTCCCTCTTCTTTGTTTAAATGCTGAAGTTCAAATTCGGATATCAGCGGCATAACTAAATGATTATCATAGATGACATTCCCGCACAATTTGCTGATCTCACTTAACAGTTCATAATCCTTGCTGTATAAATAAATCCAGTTGCTGCAATTGTCGCAAATGACAGATGCTGCATCCTGGTACTTATCTACCAGCTGCATTTTACTCTGTATAATCAGGCAGAAGCGGATATTCCTGCTTCTAGAGGCAGTGATCATAGATTGCATATTATTGATTTTGGGAATATTGGCAAACTCATCCACAATAAAATTCATCCTGGCAGCCAGTTTGTGTTCCGGCTGTCTTTGCGCTTCCTTTATCAGCACCTCATACAACTGCCCTAAAAAAATACTGGCAGCAAAATGCGTAAATGTATTTTCATCAGGGACAATGATATAAATGGCGGTCTTTTCGTTTGTCACGGCACCAAACTCTAACCCATCCTGGGACAGGAGCTCCACAAACTCTTCATTGGCAGCTAATCTGTTGATTCCGGTAGAAACTACCGATTCAATGGAACCTACCGTCTTTTCAGAACTGCTATAGAGCGTTCCAAGTTTCCTCCTTATCAAAGAGCCGCTAAACGCCTTATTTATAAGTTTCCGTGTTTCTTCCCGTGAATCTAAGTATTTCATCCATAATGCAATCATGCTTTTTATGTTGCATTCTTCCCTTGATGCCTTATCAAGCAGGATAAGCATAAAGCCTGTGAGCACGTCCGTGGCTGCATTTGACCAGAAAGGATCGTCTAGGTCATTTCCAATTATCATTCCAGCTAATTCACTTACCATTTCCACCGCTTTGCTTCTTTCATCATTCCGATAAAGATCAAAAGGCAGCGACAGCGGATTCCATGTACTTCCTTTTTTGAACTCCCTAAGATTGATGCAAAAAACCTGATACCCTCTTTGCCTCACATTTTGGACAGTTTTATCATAAATCTCGCCTTTTGGATCCGTAATGATAAAGGATTCGCCGGCTCCGCTCAATATCTCTACTGTAGGCATTCCCAGCAGACGCGTCTTTTTGCTTCCGGTAGCGCCAAAAATAATGGTGTGGCTGTCACTTGCATCAACATATGCCTTCCCGCCTTGCACGACTAATGGCACGCCTCCGGATATATAGCCTTCTTTTTCTAAATCAATCTCTGTTAATTTATCTTTCAGCTCTTCCTGCAAGATAAATTTCGTCCCATTCATCCTATTCACATTGATATTCCTCCTGTTTTTCAGCTTCTCTTTGCCGGAATCCAAATACTTTTTCTTTCTCGGCTGTCTTCTTTAGATTTTTCAGCAGCTTCTCTGATAATTCTGCGGATATCGACTTTTCCTTTGCTTTATCTTCCATCATTGCCTCATAGATTACAGCTTTGGCTGCATTCTGCAATAGGAACTCCACATGTTCATTTTCTTGCCATTCCCTCTCTTTTAACCCTTGCATGATGAATGCCTGCTCCCTGCGGTCTATGCTAAATCCATATTCTTCACATACATTTCTAATAATAGCAAACTGCTCTTCTACGGAAAACTCATCTGCGTAAACTACGCGTGTGAAAAAATACTGTTCTATGCATTTTTGCACAGATGCCGCATCCGTGGCATTTTTTATAGTGAACAGACAAAAAAACTGTTGTTCCTTTTCTTTCAAATATTCAAAAAATTCTGGAAGTTCCTCCTTCATGAGCGTTTCTTTTGAAATCTCTATCAGTGGGCAGCCTGTATATTCTTTTCCAGTATCGGCATGTTTCTGTAGATTCATGCTAAATTTTTGGGTCAGCTTCCCTTTTTCCGGCTGCTCATCCGCCTTAAAGAAAAACCAGCCTTTTTTCCCTATCTTTGAAAGAATCTTATCCATCTGCCCCTGTGCCCTTCTTCCGTACCTTTGGATATATAAATAGTTGGGTATGGGGGTGCGTATTCCTTCATACATGCTGGCATCTTTTATTTTGTCAAGTTCCTGCAGGATTGTATTTGATGTGGCATTATAATTTTGGCTCATAAACATATTCTCCTATCTTAAATTTTTTATGTTATAATTTAATCTCTCCTGCATGCCAAAACCCTCAACAAAATAATAACAATCCCACTGCACGGGCCTGTGCATAAAAAATCAGACCGGACAGGTCTGCTGCCATATCCGGTCTGGTATTATCTAATGCATCCTTATTCCCCTTCTGCCTCTGCAATCGCATCTTTAGGGTTCACACCGCCAAAGAGAACTTTCAAAAAGCCATTCCCATAACGCATCCACATCTGCAAAGGACAGGCTATTGCTATGCTCTTCAACTCATCTTCTGAAGGAATCCGGTCCTCAAAACGGTTGTGGCATTTGTATCTTACTTCGCCATCATCGTAATCAACTTCAAAATTCCCTAAACGCAAGCCAAAATTAGCTCTTGTGATATATTCAACCACAGCGCTAATAGAGTCTGAATCGGCTTTCATATTCACTTGCGCATAAGATGTTATGGCATTATCATGAATGCGGATGATGATACGTATTTTTTGCAGTTTTTGATCTTCTCCAAGACCCATCGAAAATATGAACAAACCCCTATCCTGCTCAAATTCATATTTCATTTCCACATCATCTAACATTCTTCTTGTTGCATTAGCCAAATCAACAGAATAACTAACTTCACCCATTCTTTTATCCTCCATCCATTTAATTATAATATATACCAGCACTTTCGCGCTAATATCCATAATTATATATGTTTTTCATTACAATGTCAATTTCATTTTTCACATTTATATTATCCGCAGACCGGATGCCGCCGCTTGCAATAGGCTCTGTAAATGTCTAAGTTTAAGGCTTTTCCGGTCTCTTTACCCATTCAGATTCCATCAGGTCTTCCTCCTCATATATTTCATTGGTATCATCGTCCATATCAATAAATTTCCAAGTCTTGACATAATACTGGAACCAGGACGCTTTTCTAAAAAGGGCATTCACCATCCAAAGGTATGCAAAATCGTTTTTGTCTATATTTCTCGTATAGTACCTTACATTTCCATCTTTATAACACAATGTAACATCTTTTTGCGCAAAAGTATTTTCTATCGTCTTATAAGCTGCATCCAAATTTAATATATCATCCTGAAGGATTCTCTCATCATCAAGTTCCACTGCGAAAAATAACATATAGCTCCAACTCCTCTCCCGGCTCACAGCCGTCCACGACCGCCACATACTGTCCGCATTCCTCATCCCAGAATGCTTCCTCCACGATCGGCTCCTTATCCTCTATGCGCAAGACCACCATAAGCCCGCGCTGCCACTTACGATTGCCCGTCTCCTCTGTTCCTTCCAGGCTTCTTTTTCCCATCTTGCCCGGAATCTTAAGGAGCAGCTTATCGTCTAATCTTTCAAGCGTCACCTGCTGCCCGCACTGCGGCTGCTCTCCCCTTGCCGCGCTTGCGCTTCTTTTCCTATTCGCCATGGAAAACATGTAACGCTCTACATAGCTGTTTTGCATCTGCCTGATAAGTTCTGCAATCCTTATCTGCTCCTGCATGCGGCTCAAATGCACGAGCAGAATATCTTTACGGATCTCCTCTTCATGCTCCATCAGGCCAAGGCCTGCTGCCAGCCCTTCTTCATCACAGACGCCCTCGGCAGTCATCGCCCTATTTAATTTCTCCTGACATACACCGCATGCCAAAATATGCCCCGACGCTTCTTCCATCCAAAGCATATACTCCTCAGATATGTCTGACGCATCCATATATTTCATGATTTCCCTTGAAGTCAAATGTTTATCCCGCATATTCCTCACAGCACCTCGCATACTTCTTCCAACAGTTCCTCCCGCAGCTTCTCACGAAGCCTCCGGCTCCAGTTTTCAAAATCCTTCACCTTAAAATGTTCTCCAAAAACCATGTCACTAATATAAATGCCTTTTTCCATTTCTTCCATGCCGTCTAAAAACTCATCCCCCCAGTATAGATGAAGTCCGGGATACCATGCATTCATTTCATCAATAAACCGGTCAGCGCTTTCTCCCACCGTATTTTCCTTTACCTCTTCGAATGCCCATTTTGGAGAGCTTAATTCCTTGGAAGCGGGATTATGCCTGTGAAACAGTATCATGGTATAACAGCTGCCTACCGTTCGGTAAGGCTTGCCATTCTGGTTTACCATTTTTTGCAGATACTTCTTCACTGCTTCAATCTGGCCAAGCCTCTTCTCCTGCTTGACTAGGAATTTCTCAGGATCGCAATAATTTTCCCTGCCGCTAAGGTGATAGAAACTTCTTTCTTCCTCCTCATTATATGCACATAGGCTATACCTGTTTTTCCTTACATAGTCAAGCGCTTTATTCTTGGCGATTACTGTGCAGAAAGTCGTAAATTTTGCCTCTTTTTTTTGGAAAGAATGTATCTTGTCCGTGGCGAGCACTGTCAGCGTTTCCTGGGTCACTTCATCCAGCACATTCTCGTCCAGCCACCCTGTATTCTTTAATATTGTGGCTGTAAATCCCTTCAGATACCGGTATAGCTTCTCATACATGGCATCAAGATTCCTGTCCTTATCCAGACAATACGCGTCATATTCTGCCTCAATCTCATCCATTATGCTGCCATTCATAGGATCCCCTCCTGTTTTAGTATATCAAGCCTGTGCTGCGCTTCTTCATCTCCCTGCCCGGCCGCAAGCCTATACCACTTCTTTGCCCGTATATAATCTGTCTGCACGCCATCTCCTGTTTCGTACATGGCGCCCAGATTGCTTTGCGCCGCCGCAATGCCCTGTTTTGCCGCCTTGTGGTACCACTGCGCCGCCAGTGCAGGATTTCTTTCTATCCCCTTGCCGTCATCATACATCAATCCCAAATAATATTGGGCTTTGGCACAGCCATTTTCTGCGTATGTTTTCATCTGCGTCAATGTTTCTTTTCCATCCATCTTATTATCCTCCATAAATGTAATGATTGCAAGCTATAAGTTTTTTATTTTAATCGCTTTTTCATAGCCAAACCCTCACAAAATTAAAAAATTTCCAAAATATTCATATTTTAAATATATATTTGTCCATTAAGAATGCTTATAATAAAATAGAAACAAGTAATTGCAAAAGGCCATGCGAAAGGAGCAGGTATTATGCCGCAATTCATTCCATTCAAGCCTGAAAAAGAAGTGATTTCTATCCGCTTAAATTCTGAATTATTAAAAAATATAGATTCTGCTGCGGAAAATGCCCAAATCAGCCGTAACGAATTTATCAACCAGTGCATTTTATTTGCAATGGAACATTTGCCATGTGATGGCGGCAAATAAGTCAAATACCCCGCAGCATGCCAGCAGGCTGTCGGGGTATCAAATTTCCATTAAATTTTTTGCAGGCTTGGCCTGCCATAATCTTTTTCAACGAAACTTCTTTCTTTCCAGCTGCTTATCCACATGTTTTGCAAATTCTGGAGCAACAGTATCCCTGCCAAGAATCCCTATATATAGGATGCCCTGGCCATCTTCTATTTTATAGTGAATACAGTCAAAAATTCTTGCCACTGCGCCTTTTTTCCCTATTGATGTTTTAAAATGGCCATGGAGCGAAAGCAGGGCGTCCTCCTTAACAATGCATTGACGGGCTCCTAACAGGCTATGAAACTCTCCACGAAAGTCATATCCGCTGCCTCCACGCAGATTGAAAAATATATTGCCGCTTTGTCCCTGCGTTATCTGTTGTATGCGCAGTTGTACATAGTTGGCTCTTAGCATGTCTTGCAGCCCGGTATTTAGAACTTCATACAAGCTGTTTGAAATTTTTACGATTCTGCCGTCAGTTTCTTTTTTATATATCAATAAATCTCATCCCTTTCTATGCTGGCCGGATATTAATTCATCTTATGAAAGCGGTACAAGTTTTAGAATAGTTTCGCAAGAGTCAATTTGACTGCAGATCCGTTCTAAAACTTGTACTGTTTTCATAATGTTTACTGTAGACAACTTATACGGGAAAGGATGGATGATTATGACGCTTCATGAACTTTTTCAAGGGAAGGTTTTTATAACCGACCTAGGGCAGCCACAGAATGTATGCGAAGGAGAAAAAAATATGCTTGTGGAAAGATATGCGGTCTGGTCACCGTTAAAAAATTCCGGCGGGCATCAGATTGTAGAAGTTGGCGGCAATTTGGAAACACTGAAAAGCAAATACAAAATTTTTGATGACAGTATCTGCACTCTCGCCTGAACAAAATACGGCGCAAAAGGAAGGAAGAATAAAAATATGGAAATAGAAGAACTAATCATGTCGGTAAATAAGGCTGTCCAGCAGACATACAGCCTTGGGGAACTAAACGCAATGTACGGCTTTCTAAACGGATTTTTTGAAATGAAAGAAGGGCAGACAGACAAAACGTACATGCCAAAAACTATCAGCATTGCGCTGCCATCCAGTGACCCGGACAAAAAAAAGCTCATTCTTATGCCCGCCGCAGCGCTTGTGCACCATAATACGATGAACATTGATTATGTAAAGCTGAATCTTAATATAAAGGTTGAGGAGGAAAACACGGACGGGCTTCAGATTACATCGCAAAATATCAATGCTGATGCCAATGCTAATGAAGGCAAAACCGGCGAGCTTGAAATCATGTTTAGGTGCACGGACACGCCAGAAGGCATTGCACGGATAGAAACGCAGCTTAACAGTGTGATATAATTTTTTTAAGGAGGATTTTATATGGCAGTAGCACAACAATTTTCAGGACTTCCAATGGGGCTGCTCATTGCACAGCCGATTCTGGAAGTGGCAAAAGGGCAGGCAGAACTTTGCAATGTGTATCTCGACCAGCTTTTCAGGCTTGCGTTCAAAACAATGCCTAAAGATGAAAATCCAGTGGAGGCGCGTGTTGTAAAGTTTACATTAAACCGTCCGGTGCTGGATGCGGCGTCAGGAAACATTACACTCCAAAAGATAGACGTGGAAGCGCCGCTTTTGTCGCTCGTTCCAATTCCGGCATTTACCATGCAGGAGGCAACTGTGAGGTTTACTATGGAAGTAAAAGAATCCGAAGGAGAAAAAATCTCATCAGATGCCGAAGCAGGCTTTCAGGCAAGTTATGGCGCCTGGGGATTTAAGGCATCGGTATCCGGCAAAGTAACGACATCCCGGGAAAATACAAGGCAGTCAGACCAATCCGCAAAATATGAAATTTACGCTAGGGCCGCACAGCAAGATCCCGCCGAAGGCATGGCAAAGCTAAGCAGCATTTTCGCTTCCGTCATTGAGCCGATATCCACAGCATCATAGTAAAATTCAAAAACTCTGCCCGCAGCCTGGCAGGGTTTTTGTATTTGCCGCTTCTTCGCTTGCCACCGTGTACCTCGATGAGATATGTGGTCTTGTCTATCTTTTGCCGTAAACAGGGCGATGTCTGCCCTGTGGTGTTGGTCTGAATGTTAGAATCCAGAATG
>QLIP01042102.1_pt1 | contig 26277 bp, 21 predicted proteins | sample 1769771 | NCBI WGS metagenome assembly QLIP01 (sample SAMN09428762, study PRJNA476227) | Gut metagenome, whole genome shotgun sequencing project. | isolation source: cecum | host: Rhizomys sinensis | place: China: Jinsha town of Minqing, Fujian Province | collected 2013-09-23 | reverse complement strand
GGATACAGACTTTGCCATGGATGGCGACGTAGCGGATACAGATTTTGCCATGGATAGCGACGTGGCAGATACAGATTTTGCCATGGATAGCGACGTGGCAGATACAGACTTTGCCATGGATGGCGACGTGGCGGATACAGACTTTGCCATGGATGGCGACGTAGCGGATACAGATGCCGTAAAAGAGGATGTCTTTGCGGATATGGAGGACGATGGCCTGCTTGGCTCTTTTGATGTGCAGGAAGAGGAAGAAGTGCAGGAATCCCCTGCTGCGGAAATATCGGAAGAAGACGCGGAATTGGCTGAGATCAATGAGCTGCTTCGAAAGTCGGATAATAATGAGATGGTAGACGAAGACATGCTTGCTTTGTTGGAGAGCATGTCAGAAGAAGCGCCCGCAGAAGAAAGCGACTCTGATTTTTCCGATATTTTTGGCGAGGATTTTGCGCTTCCAGCGGCAGGAAAGAGCGCGGACAAACAGGAGAATGTGCAGGAGGAAGCACCAGAAGGGGAAGAGGAAACCAAGGAAACGCCCGCAAAAGGGAAAAAGGCAAAGAAAGAGAAAAAAGTTAAAGAAAAGAAGATCAAAGAAAAACGAAGCTGGTTTCGACGGAAGAAAAAAGAACCGGAGCTGATTGTGCCAGATGCGCTAAAGCCAAAGAAAAAGAGCATTTGGATGAGATTTTTTGAGGCGATCACGGAGGAAGTGGAAGAAGAGCAGGATGAAAACCAGGCGATTTTAAACGAGCTGGACAGTGAGGACGCTGCAAAACAAAAAGACGGGAAGAAAAAGAAAGAGAAAGAGAAAAAGCCAAAGAAAGAAAAACCGCCCAAAAAAGAGAAACCGCCAAAGAAAGTCAAAGAAAAGAAAGTCAAAGAGAAAAAGCCAAAGGAGCCAAAGCCGCCTGAAAAGAAAAAGAAACTGCCAATGAGCATGGTCATATCGTCGGTAGCTTTTGGCGCGACGATTTTTGCACTGCTTTTGATCGTTGTAAGGCTCTTTCCAAGCCTTGCTTTGGAAAAGGCGGTAAAAGAGGCGAGCATGCAACAAGATTACAAGGCATTGTTTGAGATGCTTTCAGGCGAAGACCGCAATGCCGAACAGGATGCTTTGTATGAACAGGCAAAAATTGTCATGCAGTTACAGCGCAAAATAGATTCTTACAACAATTATATGGCAATGGGCAAACCGCAGGAGGCTCTAAACGCATTGCTGCGGGGCGTGCAAAAGTACGGGGAATTGCAGCCATATGCGCAGGAAGGCGGCGTGACGGCAGCCTTTGACCTCGCATACTATGAAATGCTGGCGATCCTTTCAGAAAATTACGGGATATCGGAAGCGGAAGCGGCAGAAATCTGTACGTTAGATGACGCTGCTTATCTGGAAAAAATCATCCAGCTGACAGGCGGATGATGCAGCAGGGGGATAGCGGTATGATAGCGATCATTGATTATGATGCCGGAAATATACGGAGTGTGGAAAAAGCAGTCCATTTTCTTGGCGAGGCAGCCGTTGTCACCCGGGATAAAGAGGCGATACAAAAGGCTGATAAAATAATCCTGCCAGGCGTTGGCGCTTTTGGGGATGCCATGGGGAAACTTACGGCATACGGGCTAGACGGCGTTATCAGGCAGGCCGTAGCGCAGGATGTGCCGTTTCTTGGCATCTGCCTTGGACTGCAGCTTTTGTTTGAAAGCAGTGAGGAAAGTGCGGGCGTGCCGGGGCTTGGCATTTTAAAAGGCAGGATTGTGCGCATTCCGGAGGGAAACGGGAAGGAAACACTAAAAATCCCGCATATCGGCTGGAACAGCCTGCACTATCCAAACCGTGGGCGGCTGTTTGCGGGCGTGCCGGAAGAAAGTTATGTCTACTTTGTCCATTCGTATTATGCAAAGGCACAGGATGAAGGCATCGTCACGGCAGAAACGGAGTATGGGACGCGGATGCATGTTAGCGTAGAAAAAGGCAATTTGTTCGCCTGCCAGTTCCATCCTGAGAAAAGTTCTGAAACGGGTTTAAAGATTTTGGAAAATTTTATCCGGCTTACATAAGCGCATACGGAAAGCGAGGGCATCATGCATACAAAAAGGATCATCCCATGCCTGGATGTGCATAACGGCAGGGTCGTCAAAGGCGTCAATTTTGTCAATCTAAAAGACGCGGGCGACCCAGTAGAAATTGCGGCGGCCTATGACAAAGCCGGGGCTGATGAATTGGTTTTTTTGGATATTACGGCGTCAAGCGACGCGAGGGAAACAGTCGCCGCCATGGTGCGTGAAGTGGCAAAAAAAGTTTTTATCCCGTTTACCGTAGGGGGCGGCATCCGCACAGTAGATGATTTTAAGGCAATTTTGCGGGAAGGCGCAGACAAAGTGTCCGTCAACTCTGCGGCTATCATGCATCCTGGGCTGATACAAGAGGCGGCGGAAAAGTTTGGCAGCCAGTGCGTTGTCGTGGCAATCGACGCCAAAAGGAGAGAAGACGGCACGGGCTGGAATATTTACAAAAACGGCGGGCGCATCGATATGGGAATAGACGCCGTTTCGTGGGCAAGAAAGGCGCAGTGCCTTGGCGCGGGGGAAATCCTTCTAACGAGCATGGACTGCGACGGCACGAAAGCCGGTTATGACATAGCATTGACAAAGGCGGTTGCGCAGGCGGTATCCATTCCGGTCATTGCTTCAGGCGGAGCGGGCAAGCCCGGACATTTTTATGATGCTTTCCGGGAAGGGGGCGCGGATGCTGCACTGGCCGCGTCGCTGTTTCATTTTAAAGAATTGGAAATCCGGGAAGTAAAAGCATACTTAAAAGAGAAAGGTGTCCCCATCAGGGCATAAAACTGTTATGGGAATGATACAAAATGACTGGCTGGAAGGGCTTTCGGGTGAATTTCAAAAGCCGTATTACAGAAAGCTGTATGAAACGGTCAAAACAGAATATAGCGCACATGTTGTTTTCCCGTCTTCGGAAGATATTTTTAACGCGTTTCATTTGACGCCGCTAAAGGAGGTAAAGGCCGTCATCCTTGGGCAGGATCCGTACCACAATGTGGGGCAGGCGCACGGGCTTTGTTTTTCTGTCAAGCCGGATATTGACATTCCGCCTTCGCTTGTGAATATTTACCAGGAGCTAAAAGACGATCTTGGCTGTTATATTCCCAATCACGGTTATCTTGTCAAATGGGCCTTGCAGGGGGTATTGCTGTTAAATACGGTTTTGACGGTGCGTGCGCATCAGGCCAATTCCCACAGGGGGATTGGCTGGGAGGAATTTACGGATGCGGCGATTCAGGTGTTAAATAAGCAGGACCGTCCGATCGTATATTTGCTGTGGGGCTCCCCGGCGCAAAAAAAAGAGGCAATGCTGCACAATCCAAAGCATTTGATCTTAAAGGCGCCGCACCCAAGCCCGCTGTCGGCTTACCGGGGATTTTTTGGATGCCGGCACTTTAGCAAAGCGAATGCTTTTTTGACGGCGCACGGGCTTGGCGCCATAGACTGGCAGATTGAAGACAGATGAAAAAGAGGAGAAGCAAAAGAAAATTATGAAAAAAGTACCGTTTGTGACGAAAGAGCAGTTAGAGGAAATTGCAAAGACGTATCCGACGCCGTTTCACATTTACGATGAAAAGGGAATCAGGGAAAATGCAAAGGCGCTAAAAGAGGCGTTTGCGTGGAATCCGGGCTTTAGGGAATTTTTTGCGGTGAAGGCAACGCCCAACCCGTATTTGATCGGGATATTAAAGGAGTACGGCTGCGGCTGCGACTGCTCGTCTTTGACTGAACTTATGCTAAGCGAGGCACTTGGCATCGTGGGCGATCGGATTATGTTTTCCTCGAACGCGACACCTGCGCAGGAGTTTGCCTATGCGGCCAAACTTGGCGCACTCATCAACTTAGACGATATAACGCACATTGATTTTTTGGAAAAGACGATTGGATGGCTGCCGGAAACGATCAGCTGCCGGTACAATCCAGGCGGTGTCTTTGAGATAAGCAACGGCATCATGGACAATCCGGGCGATGCAAAGTATGGGTTTACAGAAGAACAGATGTTCGAAGGCTTCCGCAGGCTGCAGGAAAAAGGGGTAAAGCATTTTGGCATCCACGCTTTTCTTGCAAGCAATACGGTGACAAACGATTATTATCCGATGTTAGCAAAGACGCTGTTTGCGTTAGCAGTGCGCCTGCATGAGGAAACGGGCGCACATATTAAGTTTATCAATCTTTCCGGCGGGATTGGCATTGCGTACCGGCCAGAGCAGGAGGCAAACGATATCCGCGTCATCGGGGAAGGAGTGCGCAAGGCATATGAAGAGATTTTAACGCCAGCCGGCATGGGGGATGTCGCTATTTATACGGAATTGGGGCGGTTTATGATGGGGCCATACGGGCATCTTGTGACGCGGGCTATCCATGCAAAACATACGCACAAGGAGTATATCGGATGCGATGCCTGTGCGGTGAACCTGATGCGTCCGGCCATGTATGGGGCGTATCACCATATTACGGTCATGGGGAAAGAGGATGCTGTATGCGACCATATGTATGACGTTACGGGTTCTCTTTGTGAAAACAATGATAAGTTCGCAGTGGATAGGATGCTGCCTGAAATAAAGACCGGGGATCTGCTTGTCATCCACGATACGGGGGCGCATGGGTTTTCGATGGGGTATAATTATAATGGGAAGCTGCGTTCGGCAGAGCTTTTGTTAAAGGAAGACGGCGGGGTTGCGCTAATCCGGAGGGCAGAAACGCCGGAAGATTATTTTGCGACTTTTGCAGGGGTGGAAGCCTACAAAGGAATGCAGCTGCCTTGCAGGGGGTATTGAAACTTTAAGAGGCCATAAAGCAGCAATCGCAAAATAATTTGTTGACGAACAGGCAATTTTTTTATATGATAAGTATAACGTGAATGCTTTCTTATGCACACTCGATTACTGGATAAAGCGGGGGATTGCTATGATAGAATACATCTTGGGCAACTTTTTGGTGAAAAAGGAGAAACTGACCGATGCGCAGCTGCAGAAGGCGATTTATACACAGCATAAGGTGCGCGTGAAGTTAGGGCTGATTGCCATGGCAGAGGGCCTGATGACGAAAGAGCAGACAGAGGATGTCCATCGGATACAGGCGATCATGGATAAGCGTTTCGGGGATATCGCTGTGGAGCGGGGGTATCTGACGCCGCCGCAGGTAGACAGGCTGCTTGTCCTGCAGGGGAATGCCTATCTGAGTTTTGCGCAGACGCTTGTAAACGAGGGCTTCCTGACATTTGACGACATCAAGGAAACGATGGAGCTTATGCAAAAGGAATATGGCTTTACAAACTCGGACATGGAAATCATGAAAAGTGACAATGTGGATAAGATCGTCCCGCTGTTTCTGCCATCTGGCGATGCGGTGTATGGCGAGTTAGTCGGCGTGGCAGTCCGGCTGATCATCCGCCTGATCGACAGCCATGTTTATATTGGGAAAGCGTTTTTTGCGGATGCATATACGGCCGATATGCTCATAAGCCAGAGGATAGAGGGCGATAAGAAGATCATTACTTCGATTGCGGCAGACGGGGAAGGGCTTTTGCTCATGGCATGTCCGTTTGCGGAGGAAGTATTTTATGTGGTGGATGAGGAAGTCGTTGACGCGGTAGGGGAATTTTTGAACACGGTCAATGGCATGTATGTGACTGCGGCAAGCCACAATGAGCTTATGCTGGAACTAGTGCCGCCTGAGTATGAACTGCAGGAAACTGTGCTGGAAGAAAAGGCGCTTATTGTTCCATGCTATTTTGGGAATGACAAGGTCGATTTGATTGTAAGGGCATAGAGAGAATGGAGGGTACCGGCATGGCAAATGTGTTGATTGTAGATGATTCAAGTACGTCGAGGAAACTTTTGCGCAACATTTTGGAGGAAAACGGGCATACGATCGTTGGGGAAGCGACAAATGGGGAAGAAGGCTATTTTAAATTTCAGGAGTTACATCCCGATATTGTAACAATGGATATTACAATGCCAAAAATGGACGGCCTGGAAGCCCTGCAGATGATCAAGGATGCGGATAAAAACGCAAAAGTTGTCATGATCACGTCCGCTGGGCAAAAGAGTAAGCTGTTAAGGGCGATAGAATGCGGGGCGAGCGACTTTTTGGCAAAGCCTTTCTCTGCAGAGCAGATTACCGCCGTTATGGATGTGCTGATGAAAGGGAAATAAACAGAAACGGTTGTAAAATGAAGCAAAATGCGGTATAATAACAATAACCTGAAATGCGCGACAACTCTTGTTATTTTGAACCTACAGTTACTTTAAACGGGATTCCTATATTGCCGTATGGATGTCAGGCCTTCATTGCGCAGAGGAAGGCAGAAGTACTGGCTGCGGTCACCCACCTGGCATTTGCTAGGAGTCAAAATACAAGAACCGGCATTTTGGGGACACAAAAGAAAAAGCAGCCTGACGGCTGCTTTTTGACGTCGTTATTTAAGAGGCGGGTTTGTGCCGGAGCCACAAACTTGGAATCGCAGATGAAAACCGCATACACGGATTCTCATCGCGTGCCTTCGCAAAGAACGCTCCGGCATGGAGGATTTTATGAATAAAAAGAAACGGATGCTGCTAAAGAGATGCCTGCTTCTTTTTGGACTCATCCTGCTTTGTATAATTGCGGCGGAAGGCATTAGGAAAACGGCAGGAAACAGGCAGCCGCAGGGGGAATATATGACGTTGGAAGATGCCGCTATCCTGCTGCGGGAACTTGATGCGCAAATACCTAAGACAAAGGCGTATGCTGCGCTTTTGGAAGAAGAAGGGGAGTATCTTACATACGGTGCGTACCGCAGGCTGGCAGAAAGCTTGACGCCGGAAGGAGAGGCGCAGGAATTTGGCGGTGTCTATGCGGACGGGCATTTTCTGCGAAAAGACGACTGGTATGCCTTTTTTGACGAAATGCGCACACTGTATGATACGCAGGGGCTTTTTGGGGAAAAGGAGATCACAGTGCTTTCCGTGGATGCCATCATGGAGGAACGGGCGTTATCTGACGGGCGCATCCTTGTGGCAGAGCAGGAACTGTACCGCTATGAGAGCAGCGCATTTGAAAAAACACTCTTCCAGCCGCTTACCGCCATTGCCAAAGGGGATACCCTGCTTGCCATAAGGCGGGTCAATGCGCAGGAATACCGCCTTTCCAACGTATGGATTGTAGAAGTGGAGGATGCAAAAGTCATCTGTTTCTGGAAAAATGCCCAGTGGGAGCTTTTGCTTGCCGGGCAGCCAAAAACAATGCGGGAACAGGTCGCGGATATTGATTTTGCAGGCGGCATACCGTGCGGCATGCGCACTAAGACGGAGAAAATAAGCGGGAAGCTGCTTGCGGCTGATGGGAATACGATGGAAGTGGAAGGCGCGGGCATTTTGCCAGTGGCGGATAATTTCAAAATATACAAATTGTATGGCAGGCTAGAGAGCTGTTATACGTCCGACTTGCGGATAGGCTATGATTTTACGGATTTTGTCATAGAAGATGGCAGCATCAGCGCATGCCTCATAGCGCGGGATGAGGCAATGGAAACGATACGCATCCTCATAAGCGGCAGCGATTATGCAGGAAAAATGCATGAAACGTTTACATGCAGCGCGGATGGCGCGTATATGCTTTCTTATTATGATGGCAGCGGATTTCTTGTGCGTGAAGAGAAGGCGGCGGGAGAGGAAATTGTGATTGACCAAAATAGTCAATACGTGCAGCACGGCCGTCTTTCCATTACCCCAAAGGCACTGACAGGGCGGATTTTTCTGCAGTCTGTCCAAAGAAGCCAGGGCATTCCGGCCTACCGGGGGAAGATTGAAGCGTTAAAGACAGATAAGGGGCTTGTGCTCATCAACGAGCTGCTGCTTGAGGAATATCTTTATGCGGTCGTGCCAAGCGAAATGCCAGCCTCCTATCCGCTAGAGGCTTTAAAGGCGCAGGCAGTGTGCGCAAGGACTTACGCATACCGTGCAATGTTCAACGCGGGATTTCCAGAATATGGCGCACATGTGGATGACAGCACGTCGTACCAGGTTTATAATAATATTACAGAGCACGCGCAGACGACAAAAGCGGTCAAAGAGACTGCGGGGGAACTGCTGTATGTAAACGGCGGGCCGGGCGGTGCTTATTATTATTCTACTTCCTGCGGGTATGGGACGGATGCCGCCATATGGAAAAGCGGCAATACGCAGGATTTTAGCTATCTTGTGCCAAAAAAGATCGGCCGCCTGGGAGAAACGGCCAAGGCGGATGCGGCCGCTTTGGCAAAAGAGGACGTTTTTGTTTCTTACATTACAAAAAAAGACGATACGGATTATGAGAGCACGGCCGGGTGGTATCGATGGACGTATACGGTAGACGCTTTAGAGGAAGCGGCGTTTTTAAAACGCATACAGGAGCGGTATGCTGCCAATGAAAAGCTGGTCTGTACGAAAGAAGGCAGTGCTTTTATTAGCAGGCCAGTGGAAAAACTCGGCAAAATTAAAAATATCACGGTGAAAAAAAGAGGCCCCGGCGGCGTCATTGACGAGCTGCTGATCGAGGGGGAAAAAGCTGTCATCAATGTCATTTCAGAGCACAATGTGCGCTTTGTTTTAAATAACGGGACCGCTAAAGTGCTCAGGCAGGATGGCAGCAGCGTGGAGATGCCGGCTCTTTTGCCAAGTGCCTTTTTTGCCATAAAAACGGTGAAAAAAGACGGCGTTGTAACGGGATACCAGTTAACTGGCGGCGGCTTTGGGCATGGCGTTGGAATGTCGCAAAATGCCGCAAAGGCGATGGCGGAGGACGGCATGGGAAGCGATGGCATTTTACAGTTTTTTTATGTTGGGAGCGAAATAAAAAACATATACGGGGATGGGGTATGAAACGGATTCGGAAATTATATTGGTTCCTTTTACAGCTAAACAGGGAGATGAGCAAGGATAACCTTAGCGCGTATGCCGCAAGCTCGGCATTTTTCATTTTCCTTTCCCTGTTTCCGGCACTCTTGCTGCTTTGCATGATACTGCCGTATACTTCCTTGACGGAGGCGGATTTGATGCGCGTCATCGTGCGGCTTGCGCCGGATAGCATAGGCGGCTTTGTGACGGCGCAGATCATGTATTTATACGGCCAGCCGCCCATGGGGCTGTCGATTGCCGCCGTTGTGACAGTCTGGTCCGCAGCAAAAGGGGTATTTGCGCTCATGCGCGGACTAAATGCCGTAAACGGGCTTGTAGAAGAGCGAAACTACATTACCCTGCGGCTTTTAGCGTGCTTTTATACGGTGCTCATCCTGCTTGCGACGGTCTGCTCGATGATTGTGATGGTATTTGGCAACGTGCTCGTATCGATGATCCTGGCGCATTTTCCAAAAATGGAATGGTTTTTCGCGCTGATAATGCATTTTCGCTTTCTGCTGGCCTGGGCCGTTTTAACGCTCGTGTTTTCTTTGCTGTATGCCTGGATTCCAAACAAGAAGGCATCGTTTAAGAGCCAGCTTTCCGGCGGTGCATTTTCTGCAGTGGCATGGAGCATTTTTTCGTGGGGATTTTCCATCTATGTGGATTATTTTAGCGCGGCAAACGTATACGGGAGCCTGACAACGATCATTCTTGTCATGCTGTGGCTGTATGTCTGCATGTATATCGTGTTAGTCGGCGCAAATTTAAACAGATATTTTGGGGTTGAAAATGCATAGACTTTGCCTGGCGGTTATGCTATAATGGGCGTTGGCAGAAAGTGCAAATGAGGAATGGAGGAGAGTATGAAAGAAAAACTAGAACAGCTTAGGGCTGAGGCGTTAAGGCAGATTGAGGCTTCGGACGCTTTGGAAAAATTAAATGAAGTCAGGGTCAGCGTCCTTGGCAAAAAAGGAGCGCTCACGGCACTGTTAAAGGCAATGAAGGATGTATCGCCGCAGGAGCGCCCAAAGATAGGGCAGCTTGTCAATGAAACGCGGGAAGAGATCGAGCAGGTGTTAGAGAGCGCGAAAAAGAAGCTGGAACGCGTAGCAAGGGAGGCACAGTTAAAGGCGGAAGTCATCGACGTTACGCTGCCTGCAAAGAAAAACAGCGTCGGCCACCGCCATCCAAATACAATCGCGATGGAAGAAGTGGAGCGCATCTTTGTCGGCATGGGCTATGAAGTTGTGGAAGGGCCGGAGATTGAAACCGACTATTACAATTTTGAGGCGTTAAACATCCCTGCGGATCATCCGGCAAAAGACGAACAGGATACGTTTTATATTAACGGGGACATTCTCCTTCGGACGCAGACTTCCGGCACGCAGGTGCATGTGATGGAGCAGGGGAAACTGCCAATCCGCATGATCGCGCCCGGCCGGGTATTCCGCTCCGATGAAGTAGACGCCACCCATTCTCCGTCCTTTCATCAGATCGAGGGGCTTGTGATCGACAAGAACATTACGTTTGCAGACTTAAAAGGAACGCTTGCGGAGTTTGCAAGGGAGCTCTTTGGCGAGGATACGAAAGTGAAATTCCGCCCGCATCACTTTAATTTTACAGAGCCGAGCGCGGAAATGGATGTCACCTGTTTTAAATGCAGCGGGAACGGCTGCCGTTTTTGCAAAGGGACAGGCTGGATTGAGATACTTGGCTGCGGGATGGTGCATCCAAACGTCCTTCGCATGAGCGGCATCGATCCGGAAGGATATTCCGGCTTTGCCTTTGGCGTAGGCTTAGAGCGCATCACGCTGTTAAAATATGAAATTGACGACATGCGGCTGCTTTATGAAAATGACATCAGGTTTTTGCAGCAGTTTTGACATTATTAGGGCAAGCGGGCATGCCTGATTGCCCATCTGGCATAAAAGAAATGGAGAAAACGAATGAATACAGCATTATCATGGATCAAAGCATATGTACCAGGCCTTGCGTGCGGCGACAAAGAATATGCCGATGCAATGACGCTTTCTGGCACTAAAGTAGAAACTTATGAAAGACTGGATAAAAATCTGGACAAAATATACGTAGGACAGGTCACATCGATTGAGAAGCATCCTGACGCGGATAAGCTCATCGTCTGCCAGGTTGACATCGGGACAAAGCAGCTGCAGATTGTCACGGGGGCGCCTAACGTCAAAACGGGCGATAAAGTGCCTGTCGTTTTAGACGGGGGAAAAGTGGCCGGAGGGCACGACGGCGGTCCGATGCCGGAAAAAGGGATCGTCATCAAAACTGGAAAGCTGCGCGGCGTCGAGTCGTTTGGCATGATGTGCTCGATTGAGGAGCTTGGCTCTGACAGGAATATGTATCCGCGTGCGCCGGAACTTGGCATTTATATTTTCCCGGAAGATACGCCGGTTGGCATGGATGCAGTTGAGGCGCTTGGCATGCATGATACGGTATTTGAGTATGAGATTACGTCAAACAGGGTAGACTGCTACAGCGTGCTTGGCATTGCCAGGGAAGCGGCGGCGACATTTTGCCTGCCGTTTCATGCGCCGGATGTTACCGTAAAAGAAAACAGCGAAAAAATTGAAGACTATATTTCCGTGGAAGTGCAAGACGCGGATCTTTGCCCGCGCTACTGCGCGAGGGTATGCACGAATATTAAAATCGCGCCGTCCCCGGAATGGATGCAAAGGCGCCTTGCGGCAAGCGGCATCCGTCCGATCAACAACCTTGTCGATATTACAAACTATGTCATGGAAGAATACGGACAGCCGATGCACGCGTTTGACCACGCGCAGATTGCAGGGCAGAAAATCATCGTAAAGCGTGCCAAAGACGGGGATGTGTTTACGACGCTAGACGGGCAGGAGCGAAGCCTCGATTCCCAGATGCTCATGATCTGTGATGCCAATAAGGCGATCGGCATTGCTGGCATTATGGGCGGAGAAAATTCCAAAATTACGGATGACGTGAAGACGGTCGTATTTGAAGCCGCTTCATTTAATGGCGCAAACATCCGCAAGTCGGCAAAACGGCTGGGTCTTCGCACAGACGCTTCCGGAAAATTTGAAAAAGGGCTCGACCCGCGAAATGCCATAGCGGCAGTCAACAGGGCGTGCCAGCTCATACAGGAGCTTGGCTGCGGCGAAGTGGCAAGCGGCATCGTGGACGTATGCGTGCCGTTAAAAGAATGTAACCGCATTTTGTTTCTGCCAGAGCGTATCAACAGGCTGCTTGGCACACAGATTGCAAAAGAAGACATGCTGGAAATTTTTTCCCGTTTGGAGCTGTCTGTGGAAAATGATGAAAACGGAAGCATAAGCATCGTTGTGCCGTCTTTCCGGCAGGATTTAGAAACGATTGCGGATTTGGCAGAAGAAGTGGCGCGTTTTTACGGCTATGACAAAATTCCGGTGACGCTTCCAAGCGGGGAGGCGACAAGCGGGAAACTGACGTTTAAGCTGCGCATTGAGGAAAAAGCGAGGGATATCGCGGAATTTTGCGGATTTTCGCAGGGCATGTGCTATTCGTTTGAAAGTCCGAAAGTGTACGACAAACTCCTGCTTCCCAAAGAGGATGCGCTGCGTATGGCAGTCGTCATTGCCAATCCGCTAGGCGAGGATTTCTCTATCATGCGCACGATACCGTTAAACGGCATTTTGACATCGCTTGCTTTTAATTATAACAGAAGGAACAAAAACGTCCGCCTCTATGAGCTTGGCAACATTTATATCCCAAAGGAAGTGCCGCTAACGCAGCTTCCAGACGAACGGATGCAGTTTACGCTCGCGATGTATGGCGAGGGCGATTTCTTTACGATGAAGGGCGTTGTAGAGGAATTTTTTGACAGCATCGGCATGGACAAAAAAACAGTCTATGACCCGAATGCCAAAAGGCCGTACCTGCACCCGGGACGCCAGGCAAATATTATTTATAACGGTACTGGGGTAGGGTATATTGGCGAAATCCATCCCGAAGTATGCGAAAATTATGGCATTGGGACGAAAGTGTACGCCGCAGTGCTGGATATGCCGGAAATTCTGCCGTATGCGACATTTGACAGGAAATATAAGGGCATTGCAAAATACCCTGCCGTGACAAGGGACATCAGCATGGTCATGCCAAAAAACATTTTAGCAGGGCAGGTGGAGGAAGTGCTTACGCGGCGCGGCGGGAAGCTGCTAGAAAGTTTCCAGCTCTTTGACGTTTATGAAGGCAGCCAGATAAAAGAAGGTTTTAAATCAATGGCGTATTCCATCCATTTCCGTGCAAAAGACAGGACGCTTGAAGAGGGCGATGTGGCGGCAGTGATGAAAAAAATCCTAAACGGCTTAGAAGGGCTTGGCATAGAACTTAGGAAGTAAACAGTCAGGAAAAGAAGGAGCAAAGACAATGGAAGCAAAAAACACATGGACAACTTATACAAAGGAGCAATGCCGGGACGCGGATGCTTTTGCCAGGGAATACATGGCGTTTTTGGACTGCGGCAAAACGGAGCGGGAGTGCGTTGATAAGATTGTCAACAGGATAGAAGCGCAAGGCTACCGGGAATTGGAAGATTTGATCAAGCGCGGGGAAACGCTAAAAAGAGGCGATAAAGTTTATGCCGTCTGCATGAATAAGTCGGTCGTCCTCTTTCAGCTTGGGGAAAAACCGCTCTTAGAAGGCATGAACATCCTTGGTGCGCATATTGATTCCCCAAGGCTTGACGTAAAGCAGAATCCGCTGTACGAAGATGGCGGCTATGCGTATCTTGATACCCATTATTACGGCGGCGTAAAAAAATACCAGTGGGTGACAATCCCGCTTGCGCTGCACGGTGTTGTCATAAAAAAAGATGGAACAGTGGTAGAAGTCCAGATTGGGGAAGATGAAGATGATCCGGTATTTTTCGTATCAGACCTGCTCATCCACTTAGCGCGGGAGCAGATGGAAAAAAAGGCGGATAAAGTCATTGAAGGGGAAATGTTAGATTTGATCATAGGCAGCCGCCCAATTTCCATTGCCGGGGAAGAGGCAAAAGAAAAAGATGGCAAAAAGGAGAAAGAGCCGGCCAAAGAAGCTGTCAAAAAAGGCGTTTTGCAGATTTTACAAGATCAATACGGGATTTTGGAAGAAGATTTTATCTCTGCGGAGCTTGAGGCCGTGCCAGCTGGCAGGGCGCGGGAAGCCGGGCTTGACAAAAGCATGGTCTTAGCATACGGGCAGGATGACCGTGTGTGTGCTTATGCTTCTTTGCATGCGATGTTAGATGTTAAAAATGCAGAGCGGACGACATGCTGCATCTTAGTCGATAAAGAGGAGATTGGCAGCGTCGGCGCGACTGGCATGAAATCAAGGTTTTTTGAAAATGCACTGGCAGAAGTGATGGAGCTGGCAGGGGAGTATAGCGAGTTAAACCTGCGCAGGTGCCTTGCGGCATCCAATATGCTCTCTTCTGACGTAAGCAGTGCGTATGATCCGGCGTTCGCTTCTTATTTTGAGAAAAGGAATACGGCGTTTTTGGGAAATGGCATGGTATTTAATAAATTTACAGGCTCTGGCGGAAAATCCGGCTCAAACGACGCCAATGCGGAATATATCGCGCATATCAGGGATATTATGGACAAAAACAGCGTCAATATCCAGACGGCGGAGCTTGGCAAGGTAGATGCCGGAGGCGGCGGGACGATCGCCTATATCCTCGCGCTATACGGCATGAATGTCATTGACTGCGGCGTGCCGGTGCTTAGCATGCATGCGCCATGGGAGGCGGTAAGCAAAGCAGACCTGTATGAGATGATGCGCGGCTATAAGGCGTTTCTTGCGCATGCGCAGCGCTTATGAGAACGGCGGATTTTACGTTTGTCCTGCCGCCGGAACTGATCGCACAGGATCCTTTAAAAGACCGCGCAGCTTCGCGCCTGCTTTTGCTGGACAAGAAGACGGGAGAGATCAGCCACAGGGTATTTTCGGATATTGTATCGTTTCTTAAGCCGGGTGACTGTCTTGTCTTAAATGATACGAAAGTCATCCCGGCGCGGCTTTATGGGATAAAGGCAGATACCGGTGCGGCCATAGAGCTTCTTTTGCTAAAGCGGCGGGAAGGCGATGTGTGGGAAACGCTGGCAAAGCCCGGCAAAAAGGCAAGGCCCGGCGCAAAACTTCTTTTTGGCAAAACGCTTAGCGCAGAAGTTTTGGATATTGAAAAAGAGGGCAGCCGTCTTGTGCGGTTTACTTATGATGGCATTTTTGAAGAAGTGCTGGACGCGCTTGGCGAGATGCCGCTTCCCCCTTATATTACGCACAAACTGCAGGATAAGGACAGGTATCAGACAGTTTATGCAAAATATGAAGGCTCGGCGGCTGCGCCTACGGCAGGGCTGCATTTTACAAAGGAGCTGCTTGCGCAGATAGAAGCGGGCGGCGTGAAGCTGGCTTATGTGACGCTGCATGTAGGGCTTGGGACGTTTCGCCCAGTCAAAGTGGCCAATGTGTGCGAACATCATATGCATGCGGAATATTACCAGGTTAGCGAAGAGGCCGCAGACGCGGTCAATGCAGCAAAAAAAAGCGGGCACAGGATTGTCTGTGTCGGGACGACAAGCTGCCGGACGCTTGAGAGTGCGGCAGACGAAAATGGCATCCTGCGGGCATGCAGCGGACAGACGGAAATTTTTATTTACCCTGGATACCGCTTTAAAGCCACGGACTGTCTGCTCACCAATTTTCACCTGCCGGAATCGACGCTGTTAATGCTCGTATCTGCCATGGCGGGCAGGGAGCAGACGCTTGCAGCATACCGGGAGGCGGTATCGCAGCGGTATCGGTTTTTTAGCTTCGGGGATGCGATGTTCATTCAATAAAACAGTTTTTGCGTAGCTGTAGAATAGCAAGGAAGTTTTATCATATAAATAGGAGTAGCACAATGAAAAATACAAAATGGAGTGCAAGGCTGCTTCGCCTAAAAAGATACCTGCGTTTTTCCATTCAGTACTTTCTTTTGGAGAAACCGCGTGGCCTAGACTTTACGATGCGTGATACGAGCCTGCTAAAGGAAAGCGGCGGCATCTACCATGGCTACAGCAAAAGCAATGAACCGCATATCCGCGAGATCTTTAACAGAATCTCCTGCAAAGGGGCCAGGCTGCTCGATGTTGGATGCGGAAAAGGCGTGGTACTAAAAGAAGCACTGAAGTTTCCATTTGCCAAAGTGGCGGGCATTGAAATATCGCAGGAACTTGTGCAAATTGCAAAAAAGAACTTTAAGATTATGGGAATCTCTGACCGCATCACATGCATCCATGCGGACGCGGCAGCGTTTGACGGCTATGGCGGCTACGATGTTTTCTTCTTTTTCAATCCATTTTCCGAAGAAATCATGCAAAAAACCGTGGACAAAATTTTCCAAAGCAGGGCCGCAGGAGATGATAAAATTACAGTTATTTACCATAATCCCAGGTTTTTAAGCGTCTTTGAGAAAAACGCACAGGTTTTAGAAAAAACAATGCTCCACGATGGCATGAAAGACTACGACACCTGCATCCTGCGGCTGAAAACCTGTGCGCACTAGCCAGCTTAGCGCTGCAAAGACTGCAGATGCCCATAGAAGGCGGGATAGCTGACATTTGCCCATTCTGCGCCTTTGACCGTTGTAACGCCATCGGCGTTTAAAGCGGCAATGGCAAAACTCATGGCGACGCGGTGATCGGATTTAGAATCGATGAGCGCGCCATGCAGCGGGCGGCCGCCGTTTATGACCATGCCATCATCCGTTGCGGTAATGTCTGCGCCCATGGCGCTTAAATGCTCAACGATCACGGCAATGCGGTCGGATTCCTTTACTTTCAATTCTGCGGCGTCCCGTATGATAGTCTGGCCGGATGCATACGCAGCCATGACGGCTATGACCGGAAGCTCGTCAATGAGCGCCGGAATGAGGGCGCCTTCGATGATCGTGCCATGCAGCGTGCTGCTTCTTACTAATATATCTGCTGTTTTTTCCCCGTTTGTTTCCGATATATTTAAGAGCGTGATATTTGCGCCCATCTGCTTTGCCGCTCTTAACATGCCATCCCTTGTCGGATTGATGCCGACATTACGGATGAGGATTTCGGAATTTGGCGTAATCAGGCCGGCCGCGATAAAATATGCGGCAGAAGAAATATCGCCGGGCACCTCGACCGTTTGCCCAAGCAGCAGGGGACGCGGCTGTATCGTTGCCGTAGTCTGCCCTGTCGTTACATTTGCGCCAAAGAAACGCAGCATGATCTCAGAATGGTTGCGGCTTACGTAAGGCTCTGTGATGGAAGTTTCCCCTTCCGCAAACAGCCCCGCTAAGAGAATGGAAGACTTCACCTGCGCGGAAGCGATGGGGGAAACATAGTGGATGCCATGTAACGGCATGCCTTTGATATACAGGGGCGCACAGCCGTTGCCTGGTATGCTTGTAATGTCCGCGCCCATCATCGTCAGCGGATCGATGATGCGTTTCATAGGGCGTTTTTGGATGGAAGCATCGCCTGTCAGCGTCAATGCTAACGGCTTTCCGGCAAGGATGCCGGCAATCAGGCGCAGCAGCGTCCCGCTGTTTTTGGCATCAAGCACTGTCTGCACACCGGCAGGAACGCGCAGGGCATCAAGCCCCTGTCCGTGGATCGTAATCTTTTCAGGAGTGTTGTCGATTGCAATGCCAAGCTGCCTAAAACAGCCAATCGTCGCAAGGCAGTCATCGCCCTGCAAAAAATTTGTCACTTCCGTCCGGCCTTTGGCAAGGGCGGCAAACATAATTGCCCTGTGCGAAATGGATTTGTCGCCCGGCACGCGGATTTCTCCTTTTAAAGAACTGGCTCTTTGAAACTGCATAGGTTACCTCCTGATTTTATCATAGGCTGTCATTTCCTAAGTTTATCTTCGCTCATGCGGCGAATAGCCTTTGCCGCGAAGAAGGGCAAGCGCCGATTTGATGGAAGCCTCGTCATAAAATTCAATGCGCAGCACGCCTTCTTCAAATTCCCGGTTGTGCACGATGCCGATATTTTTAATATTGATGGCATTTAACGCAAGGATTGTCGAGATGGCGGCAAGCGCACCGGCTTCATCCGGGATATCTAAATGCAGCGCGTAAGTTTTCTTGATCGGACCGCTCGAAGCCTCGATAAAAGAATCACGGTAAATCCTTGCACTGTCAAAAAAATCATACAGCGCGTCGGCGTCCCGGCTGTCTAATTTCTGCCTAAGCGACTTAAGCGCATCAATATAAACTGTCAAAAGCGCGGAAATATTGTCAGTATTGGCAAGGCAGATCTGCTGCCACATCTGCGGCGAGGAAGAGGCGATGCGTGTAATGTCTTTAAAGCCCCCGGCGGCGATCATTTTCATGACCCCGTCTTTGGAATCGCAGCCGCGCACAAGATTGACAAGGGAGGCGGCGATCATATGCGGCAGATGGCTGATGGCGGCAGTCACATAATCGTGCTGCCCTGGCGATAAACGAAGCGGGATCGCGCCTGTCATTAAGATTAGATCAGTAAAGCGCGAAATGCTTTCCTTTGGCACGAGCGGGGAAGGCGTAATGATATAGTAGGCGTTTTCTAAAAGATACGCCTTGGAATTTTGATAGCCGGTGCGCTCGCTGCCCGCCATAGGATGCCCGCCGATAAACTGGCGCTGCATGCCAAGCGCGGCAATCTGCGCATGGATCTTGCCCTTGACGCTCCCAACGTCCGTCAATATGCAGGACGGGGAGAGAAACGGCTTTAAGGCGCAAAGGTTTTCTTCATTGCCAGAGACCGGGGCGCACAAAAAGATATAATCGCACTGGGCAAAATCAGGCACGGCATGAGGAAAGACTCTGTCGGCAATGCCGTCTTCTTTCGCCTGTTTTAGCGATTCTTCCTTTACGTCGCAGGCATAAATCTGTATGCGGCCGCCCGTGCGCACAGCGGCTTTTTTTAATGCTTTGGCAATCGAGCCGCCAATGAGCCCAAGCCCGACAAAGCCACAAGTTATGTCAACCATAATCTGCCTCATTTCTTAAAAAGAACGGCCTGTCACGCTGCAAAATGGCCTTAATTCTTTGCACAGCAGGTCAAATTTTTCAAATGTCAATGACTGCGGCCCGTCGGACAGTGCGTTGGCAGGGTCATTGTGCACTTCGATCATCAGCCCATCCGCGCCGCATGCAACGGCGGCTTTTGCCATAGCCGGGACATAGCGGTAGGAGCCGGTAGAATGGGAAGGGTCAACGATGACGGGCAGGTGCGTTTTTTGTTTTAGGACGGCGACCGCGCTGATGTCAAGCGTATTTCTCGTTGCCGTTTCAAATGTGCGGATGCCCCGTTCGCATAAGATGACGTTTGGATTGCCCTCCGCAACAATGTATTCTGCGGCGTTTAGCCATTCTTCAATCGTGGCGGAAAGGCCGCGTTTTAAAAGGACGGGCAGGCCGGATTTGCCAGCTTCTTTTAAAAGATAGAAATTTTGCATATTTCTTGCGCCAATCTGGATCATGTCCACATACTTTACTGCGGCGCTGATCGCTTCAAGGCTTACGACTTCGCAGATGGCAGCAAGGCCGGTCTGCGCGCTGGCAGCCTGCATGAAGCGCAGCCCTTCTTCTTCTAAGCCCTGGAAGGAATAAGGGGAGGTGCGTGGCTTGTATGCGCCGCCGCGCAGGATAGTAGCACCCGAAGCCTTAACGGCGCGGGCAATGGCAAGGAGCTGTTCTTCGCTTTCTACTGCGCAAGGGCCTGCTATGACAGTCAGGTTATCCGGGCCTATGGTGGCAGTGCCTGCAGAAATAATGGTAGGCTCCGGGTGGAATTTTTTGTTGGCGAGTTTGTAGCTTTCGCTGACAGGGACGATTTTGTCAACGTCTTTGAATATGGCAAGGTTGTCGTGGGCAAGTCTGGCTTTATTGCCGACAACGCCGATGATGGTGACTTCTTCCCCGGCAGATAAGTGCGCCTGCAAACCTGCGTTTTTAATATGCCTGATGACTGCTTCTATGCTAGAGGCGGCTGCGCCGGGCTTCATTACAATGATCATGGCAAAATCCTTTCTGTTTTGTGCCTGCTAAAGGCAGGGTTTCTTTAAATAATATAATGCTTCAACGCGCAAAAGTCAAATTAAAAGTGAAATTGTGCTTGTAATGGCGTGTGAAATTTAGTAAAATATATCCATGGGGCAAAAATGAGAAAGTAAAAAGCCGCAGGACCCATAAAATCAGGATAATTTGGAGGAAATCATATGAAGGTTTACACGACAGACAAGATTCGCAATGTAGTATTGCTTGGACATGGAGGGAGCGGTAAGACGAGCCTGGCGGAGGCTATGGCGTATTTATCCGGGATTACATCCCGGATGGGAAAAGTAACAGATAAGAATACAGTCAGCGACTATGGCAAAGAGGAACAAAGGAGGCAGTTTTCCATCAGCACATCCGTAGTGCCGATCGAATGGGACGGCCATAAGATAAATATTTTAGATACACCGGGATATTTTGACTTTGTAGGGGAAGTGGAAGAAGCCATCAGCGCGGCCGGTGCTGCCATTATCGTAGTCAATGGAAAATCCGGCGTGGAAGTAGGGACGCAAAAGGCATGGGACCTGTGCGAGAAGTATAAGATCCCCCGGTTTGTCTATGTGACGAATATGGATGTGGACAATGCTTCGTTCCGCCAGGTAGTAGAAGACCTGTCACAGCTGTATGGCAAGAAGATCGCGCCGTTTCATCTGCCAATCCGTGAAAATGAGAAATTTGTCGGCTATGTCAACGTAATCAGCGAAACAGGCCACAGATGGCAGGGCAAGGAAGTGTCAGAATGCCCCGTTCCTGATTATAATAAGGACAACCTGCAGATCTGCCGCGATGCTTTGATGGAGGCGGTTGCTGAAACGAGCGAGGAATTTATGGAGCGTTATTTTGGCGGCGATACATTTTCCGAGGCTGAGATCAGGGCGGCGGTCAGGACGAATGTGTGCGATGGCGCCATCGTGCCTGTGACAATGGGGTCTAACGTGCTCTGCCAGGGCGTTTATACGCTTTTGGATGACATTATCAAATATATGCCAAGCCCGGAGAATAGGGAAGTTGCCGGCATCAATATGAAGACGAATGAGATTTACCATGCGGATTATGATTTTTCCAAGGCAAAGACGGCGTACATCTGGAAGACGATCGTTGACCCGTTCATTGGGAAATATTCGCTGGTCAAAGTAAATTCCGGCGTCCTAAAGCCAGACGATCTGCTCTACAACGTAGACGAGGACATAGAGGAAAAAATCGGCAAACTGTATGTGATGCAGGGCAGCAAGCCAGTGGAAGTGCCAGAGCTTCATGCGGGCGATATCGGTGCGCTTGCAAAGCTGTCGCAGGCAAAGACAGGAAATTCCCTCTCCACGAAGGCTGTGACGGTGAAATTCGGCAAAGCAGAAATTTCAACGCCTTATACATACATGCGGTATGTGCCAAAGAATAAAGGGGACATTGATAAGATTTCCCAGTCGCTGCAAAAAATGATGGCTGAAGATATAACGCTGAAAGTAGTCAATGATGCCCAAAACCGCCAGACGCTTTTATACGGCATGGGCGATCAGCATCTGGAAGTGGTTGTCAGCAAGCTGTTAAATGAATATAAAGTAGAGATTGAACTGGTAAGGCCGAAAGTTGCCTTCCGCGAAACGATAAGGAAGGCATCTGACGTGGAATCTAAATATAAGAAGCAGTCGGGCGGACATGGACAGTATGGGCATGTAAAGATGCGTTTTGCGGCTTCCGGCGACTTGGATACGCCGTATGTATTTGAGCAGGAAGTTGTCGGCGGCGCGGTGCCAAAGAATTATTTCCCGGCGGTAGAAAAAGGCTTGCAGGATTCGATGCAAAAAGGCCCGCTTGCGGCATATCCGGTTGTTGGCGTAAAAGCGGTATTGTATGATGGATCTTACCATCCGGTGGATTCTTCCGAAATGGCGTTTAAAATGGCGACAATCCAGGCATTTAAAAAAGGCTTTATGGATGCTGGGCCGGTGCTGTTAGAGCCAATCGCCTCAATCAAAGTGACGGTGCCGGATCAATATACAGGCGATATTATGGGCGATTTAAACAAGAGGCGCGGCCGCGTGCTTGGCATGACGCCGATTGTGGGCGGCAAGCAGATCATCGAAGCTGACCTGCCGATGTCCGGGCTGTTTGGCTATTGTACGGATTTGCGTTCCATGACGGGCGGCTATGGCGAATATTCTTATGAATTTGCCCGCTATGAGCAGGCGCCAAGCGACGTGCAGGAGAAGGAAGTTGCCGCAAGGGCTGCACAGGTTGCAGAGGGCAGCGCAGAAGAATAAAAAACAGGTTTTGCCCTTTTTTAGGGAAAGATATGCAATCATAATGGAAAGCGAAGCGGACAGCGTCAGATGCGGCAGGGGCTGCAGGCTGTCCGCTTTGGAATGGAGGGAAAAATGTCAGTACCATACAACCACAAAGAGATAGAACAGAAATGGCGTGCACAATGGGAGAAAGCGCCTGTCAATGTCAACGACGGCAAAAAGCCAAAATATTACTGTCTGGATATGTTTCCCTATCCGTCAGGAAACGGGCTGCATGTAGGGCATTGGAGGGGGTATGTCATTTCCGATGTGTGGAGCCGCTATAAAATGCTGCAGGGAGGGCATTATATCATCCATCCGATGGGGTGGGACGCGTTTGGCCTTCCAGCGGAAAATTACGCGATCAAAATGGGCGTGCATCCCGCAAAATCCACTGCGGAAAATGTGGCGAACATTAAAAAACAGATCAACCAGATTGCGGCATTGTATGACTGGGATATGGAAGTCAATACGACAGATCCCGGCTTTTATAAATGGACGCAGTGGATTTTTGTAAAAATGTTCGAACGTGGCCTTGCCTATGAGAAGGAAATGCCGATCAACTGGTGTCCATCGTGCAAGACGGGCCTTGCGAATGAGGAAGTCGTCAATGGCAAGTGCGAACGCTGCGGTGCCGATGTGACAAAGAAAAACTTAAAGCAGTGGATGCTAAAGATTACGCAATACGCGGACAGGCTGCTGGATGACTTGCAAAAACTTGACTGGCCGGAAAAAGTGAAAAAGATGCAGGCAGACTGGATTGGAAAGTCTTACGGCGCGGAAGTGGATTTTGCCATAGAAGGCAGGCAGGAGAAAATCACAGTTTATACGACAAGGCCGGATACTTTGTATGGGGCGACGTTTATGGTGCTTGCGCCGGAGCATGCCCTTGCGGCAGGGCTTGCCACGGACGAGAAAAAAGAGGAAGTAGACCGCTATATTTATGAGGCTTCCATGAAATCGAATGTGGATAGGATGCAGGATAAGGAAAAAACGGGCGTATTTACGGGCAGCTATGCCATCAACCCGCTAAGCGGCGATAAGATCCCTGTCTGGTTATCCGATTATGTATTGGCAGATTATGGCACAGGCGCTATCATGTGCGTTCCGGCGCATGATGAGAGGGACTTTGCGTTTGCAAAAAAATTTGATATTCCAATCGTGCAGGTCATTGCAAAAGATGGGAAAGAGATTGTGCCTATGCAGGAGGCTTATACGGAAGCGTCGGGCACTGTGATCAATTCCGGCGAATGGAACGGCTGGGAATCCGCCCTGTTAAAAAAAGAAGCACCGGCCATGATCGAAGCACGCGGCCTTGGAAAAAAAACGACAAATTACAAACTGCGCGACTGGGTATTTTCCAGGCAGCGTTACTGGGGTGAGCCGATACCGATCGTCCACTGCGAAAAGTGCGGCTGCGTCCCGGTGCCGGAAGAACAGCTTCCGCTGCTGCTTCCAAAAGTAGAGTCCTACCAGCCGACGGGCACGGGGGAATCGCCGCTTGCGGATATGAAAGAGTGGGTCAATACGGCATGCCCAACATGCGGGCTTCCTGCCAAGCGGGAAACGAATACGATGCCGCAGTGGGCGGGGTCTTCCTGGTATTTCCTGCGCTATGTGGACAGCAAAAATGAGAAGGAACTAGTCAGCCGGGAGAAAGCGGACGCTTATCTGCCGGTGGATATGTATATCGGCGGTGTGGAGCATGCGGTGCTGCATCTTCTTTATTCCAGGTTTTATACGAAATTTTTGCATGATATCGGCATAATCAGTTTTGACGAGCCGTTTATCAAGCTGTTTAACCAGGGGATGATTACGGGGAAAAACGGCGTGAAGATGTCAAAATCCAAAGGGAATGTCGTAGCCCCGGACGATCTTGTGGAAGATTATGGCTGTGATTCCCTGCGGCTGTATGAGCTTTTTGTAGGGCCGCCGGAACTTGATTCCGAGTGGGACGATCGGGGCATTGAGGGGGTATACCGTTTCCTGACGCGTTTTTGGAAACTTGTGACAGAACAAAAGGACGGCGGCGTAAAAGCGACAAAAGAGATGCTAAAGCTGCGAAATAAGATGGTATTTGACATTACGCAGCGTCTTGAGAATTTCAGCTTAAACACTGTCGTATCAGGCTTTATGGAATACAATAACAAAATGATCGATATGGCAAAGCGCGGCGGCATCGATAAAGAAACGTTAAAGACGGCAGTTGTGCTGCTTGCACCGTTTGCGCCGCATCTTTCAGAAGAGCTCTGGCACCAGCTTGGAGAAACGGATTCAGTCTTTCATGCAGTGTGGCCAACGGCTGATGAGGCTGCCATGGCGGATGATGAAAAAGAGGTGGCAGTCCAGATGAACGGGAAGACGCGCACTGTAGTCAAGGTGCCCGTTGACATGCAAAAGGATGCGGCAATCGCAGCCGGAAGGGCCGCGCTTGGGGATAAGCTGGCAGGCGAGGTCGTAAAAGAAATTTATGTCCCGGGGAGGATCATCAATTTTGTCGTAAGATAGCGGCGTATGACAGCTGGCTTTACAGGTCTGTGCGTTTCCAGCAAAGGAGCGCATAACCTGTAAGGCGGGGAAGGGGACTAAAAACATCCCCCCGGCCTACCCCCTCTTTCTTTTCATCTCCATGATTTTGTGCATCATTTTCAGCTCCTGCGGGGTGCTGTGCTTTTCAAGGGCGGTAACGATTGCCTGCATTTCCTCATTGGAAAACGAGATATTCTGCTCCCGGCTCATTTTGACGACTTCCATAAGGACGGGCAGCATTTCTTTTTGCGTTTTGTTTTTGTGCTCAAAGACAAGAGCCTGCAAAAATGCCAGCTTGCGCTCTTCAATGTGCGCGACGCACGCCTCCTTCATCCATTCTGGTTTTTGCTCCATAAATTTTCCCCTTTCTCATTCTCCTGACCGTAAAGACAGGACATCATTTCAAAAAGATCCGCCTGTTCTGGCGTAAGCATGCCTTTTAGCATGTCGGCGGCGCTAAAATTTCCGCTTTCTGGCTGCCCGCCATCTTCCGGCCCGGCGCCCATGCCGGAAAACGCGCCGGATTCTTGCATGAATTCCATCATTTCCTGCATATTTTTCATCATTTCCATCGTATTTAGCATCTGCATCATCTGCTCGAACTGCCGTTTTTGGGAATTGCTGCAATAACCCTTGATCATATGGTAAATGGAAGGAAGATCAAATTCCCTGCCAGTGTCCGCCAAAATGCGCGTTTTTGCCAGACGCCCGCGCAAAAAAGACATCGTATACTGCAGCTCAAAAAATTTGATATAGACGGCCATTTTTTTCTGGAAATCTGCTTCCATATAAGGAAGCAGGGATTTTAATATCTGCGTATGATTAGTCGTAAACAGTGTGTCAAAGGCAAGGATGTTGTCAGGCGCATCTTGTTCCATGGCGTACTTCCTTTTTGTCTTGTCATAACAATCTTATGCGTAGTCTATGCGCTAGTATGCATGGGCGCGGTTTATGTAGAAAGGCAACCCGCGAGGTTGCCTTAAAAGATTAGCAGCCACAGCCGCAGCCGTTGCCGCCAAAGAAGCTGCCGCCGCCATTGCCTAAGCAGCTTACAAGGAGAAGCAGGAAAAGAATGTTGCAGCTGTTGCCGCCGTTAAAGAAACTGCCGCCATTGCCGCATCCATCGCTGTTGTTGCCGCAGAGCGCAAGCAGGATGACAAGCCATAAAATATTGCCGCACCCACATCCGTTGTTGTCATTATTTGCGCTGCATCCGCAATGAGTTGCCGTTAAATCGCTCATGCCATATACCTCCACTTGGTTTCTTTATGCTTTATCTTATGGCGGCAGCAGGAAAGTGTGACTGTTAAATTTGTGCAATGGCAAACTTTCATGAACTGTAATTAGAGGCGGAGTTTTTGTTTTCTGCGTATTGATTCTAAATATGATTGATGTTAAAACCCGAGTCTGCCACTTGTGATGCCAAAAATGGATCCCATCTGGACTCCATTTTTCAACATATATCAGACTTTTCCAG
>QLIP01028201.1_pt1 | contig 26450 bp, 24 predicted proteins | sample 1769771 | NCBI WGS metagenome assembly QLIP01 (sample SAMN09428762, study PRJNA476227) | Gut metagenome, whole genome shotgun sequencing project. | isolation source: cecum | host: Rhizomys sinensis | place: China: Jinsha town of Minqing, Fujian Province | collected 2013-09-23 | reverse complement strand
CCACAAGAGTGCTTAATTTTAACGATGAAAGCCAATCAAAAATATTTTCCCCTGTTGGATGAACACAACAAGTTGTTTCATCAATTTTTGATGGTGGCGAATCTCTCTCCCCAAAACCCGCACCACATCATCCACGGGAATGAGCGCGTTTTAAAAGCAAGGCTATCCGATGCCCGCTTCTTTTTTGAAGAAGACCAAAAAACGCCCCTGAATGAACGCGTGCCCCACTTAGCCAAAGTGCGCTACCACCCCTTATTGGGCAATCAGTTGGAACGCTGCCAACGCGTGCACAAAATTGCGCAGTGGGTCACCGAGCGCACAGACCCTGCCCTTTTAGAAAAAATCAATGTCGCCGCCACCTTGTTTAAGGCAGATTTGAATAGCGAAATGGTGGGCGAATTTCCGGAATTAGAAGGCGTGATGGGGCGCTATTACGCCTTGCACGATGGCGTTGATGTGGACATAGCCTTGGCGATAGAAGAACATTATCACCCGCGCTTTGCAGGGGATTCTTTGCCGCAAAATTCCATCGGCAAAATCTTGGCGTTGGCGGACAAAACCGAAAGCTTGGTGGGACTTTTTGGCATTCAACAAACGCCCACGGGGGACAAAGACCCTTTTTCACTGCGCCGCGCCGCCATCGGGCTCATCCGTTTATTAACCGAAGGCGGTTTAAATGTGCCCTTAGAGGATTTATTCCATTTTGCCGCCCAAGCTTTCACTCACCTTGAAACATTTAATAACCCGCAAGAAAGCTTGACGCATTTTGTGTTGGAGCGTTTTGCGCAAATCTTGCAAAAAGAAGGCTTTTCCATAAAGGAAGTGGATTCTGTTTTCACTTTAAACCCGCCTTTTTTAAGTGATGCGATTTTGCGTTTAAACGCCTTAAAGCATTTTTTAAGCTTGCCCGAAGCCTTGGATTTGGCGCAGTCGCACAAGCGCGTGCACAACATTTTGAAAAAATCCAATTTAAAGAGCGCCCATTTTTCCGCCCTTGATTTAAAAGAAATCGCCGAAAAAGAACTTTTCACCGCTTTGGAAGGTTTGAAGCCGGAAGTGGAAAAATCCTTTGCAGCCAAAGATTACACCCGCTCCCTTGCCCTTTTGGCGCAGTTGAAAGCGCCGCTCACACGCTTTTTTAACGAGGTGATGGTGAACGTTGAAGAGGAACGCTTAAAAAACAACCGTTTATCCCTTCTTTTTCAAATTGCAGAAATTATGCAAAAGGTGGCAGATTTGTCCAAACTTTGAAAAAAATTTGGCGTTTACCGTGGAAAACGCTATTTTTCCGCGGTAAACCCTTTGTTTTTTTAGAAAATTTTCCTTCTCTATCCCGCCAAATTAAATAATATTTTCTTTTCCGGTTTTAATTTAGCTTGGGGGATGGCTTCTAATAAATCCTGCATTATTTTACAAGCAAACGCGTAAGCCATATTGACCGGAACGGCATTCCCAACCATTTTATAGCCGTTTGCAATATTTGAATATTTAAATATAAAGTCGTCTGGGAATGTTTGAATGCGGGCACATTCTCTTAAAGATAATCTTCTGTATAAATGTTCTTTCCCTTTTACAAATTCCCGCTTATTTTGCTCAATAAAAACCATTTTAGGCGCTTGCGGGTGAATGGGCGCGTGGCGCCCGCCTGCTTGTATGGTAAACGAAGGTTCATCCCACGCCCTCACTCTATTGCGAGACATAAATAAGGTTGAAAATCCGCCCGTCATATATTCGTGATTGGGAATTTTACAGCGCTGCCCGTTTGTATAATTCTTTTCTTTTGCCGGAATAACGGAATCATTTAAATCCCAAATAGCGTCCCGCAAAACGGGTTGATAAGCGCACACTTTTGGAAACTCAAATGAAGTATTTAAATCTTTGCGGTAACCGACAAAAATAAGTCGCTTCCTGTCTTGGGGAACATTGTAATGGTGAGCATTGACTAATTTAAAACTTAAATGGTATCCGGCGTCTTTAAATAAACGCTTGATATTTGAAAGCGCCTCCGCGTGCCTTTTTGCAAGCATTCCTTCAACGTTTTCAGCCAAGAAAAAAAGCGGCTGTTTGTCTTTTAAAATGCGTATAAATTCATAAAAAAGCTGACCTCTGGCATCGTTGATTCCCCTTAAAGAGCCTGCCTCACTCCAACTTTGGCAAGGCGGTCCACCGATAATGCCAATACAGTCCGGGATTTCTGCGGAAAGAACATCCTTTATGCTTCTTTTATCTAATTTGGTTTTTGGAAAATTGTATTCAAAGGTTTCCCAAATCGTAGAATCACATTCATTTGCCCAAATCATATCAAAACCGGCTTGCTCAAAACCTTTATCTAAGCCTCCTGCACCGGAAAATAAACTCACGACCCTTTTATTCACCGTAAAACTCCATAAATTTAACGGGTATAAGTTGCGCAGGATTATTAGGATTTTTTATTTGAATATCATTGATAAAAAATCTTTCATTAAGAAGTTTATACAAATTAGTTTTATCTTCAACAGAAAATTGTTCAAATTTTTCTGCCTTGATGACGCAGTAAAATTTGAAATGAGATGCAATATTTTTTTTGGGAAGATAATCAAAAACTTTTTGGGGGTGAAAAATGGACCACATTCCCCTGATTCTTAAATCGGTAATTCCCAACGGGTCGACTTTTTTAACTTTTCCCAACTCATTTGTTTTAGCCAATTCAAGGTTTTGAATTGAATATAAACCGGAAATAATTTTCTTCTTTATTCTTTCATAAATTTCTTTATCCGCTGCGTAGCAATCGCCATATACAAACCACAATTCTTTTAATTTTTTATCTGTTGTATTTCCCACAACATAAATAATGTCTTTGACATCCCATTGCTCGCAATTCTTACACTTTGAAGTAATCAACGGGCTGTCTGCATAAAGCCTGTCTTTTGGGTAAGAGCTATTTAATGCCAAAGCATTGGCGTTTCCTTGCACTTTTTTGACTTCAATGGCATCGCCATTTTTCAAAATCATATCCGGAGGATTATTCTGGTTACCTAAATACGAAAACACCTGATGGTATGCACTTAATTTAGAATGTTCATCGCGAAATAAAAGCGTGCTGGCAAATAAATCTTTTATATAAATTTCCAAAGCGTGACCCATACCATTGACGCGATTTCTGCCCGAATAATGACTCGTTAAATCCGTAATGGGATTTTCAATAAGGTTTTTAATGGCTGTTAAAACATTTGAAGACATTTCACGCCTCTTGTTTACATATTCCGGTTTCAATATCACTCATTTTGAAAACACAATATTTTTTTAAAATTCTCACCGCTATAAATAACGTAAAAATTTTTCTGTTTGACCGTGGAAAAAACAGTAAGCTTTACCTCCACCATTTCTGCGTAACAAACCACAGCCCGCACCAATTCTAACAAGGGATTTTTATCTTGTGAACTCAGTCAATTAGGGTGATTTTTATTGCCTTTATCCCTTCTTTTAAGGAAGTAAGTCCATTCAAAATGTGCACAAAATCTTGCTCAAAAAACTTTAAAATGAGACCTGCAACTGTATACATCCTTAAAAAATGCAAAAATTCATCATCCTTGACCGAGACGGTGTCATCAACCACGATTCCGACCAGTTTATTAAAAGTCCGGAAGAATTTAAGCCCATAGAAGGGGCGTTGGAAGCCATCGCGCGCCTTGCCCAAAACGGTTATCGCGTGGTGATTGCCACCAATCAATCTGGCTTGGGGCGCGGCTTGTTTGATGTGGACACGTTAAACAAAATTCACAACAAAATGCATCAATTGCTGAGCCCTTTGGGCGGGGGCGTGACGGCGATTTTCTTTTGCCCGCACACGCCAGATGATCAATGCAATTGTCGCAAACCCAAGGAAGGCTTGTTTAAAGAAATCGCCACCACCTTTGATATAGATTTAACCAACATTCCCGCTGTGGGCGATTCTTTACGCGATTTGGAAGCTGCCGCCGCGGTGGGGTGCGCGCCCGTTTTGGTTTTAACCGGCAAAGGGCAAAAAACCTTCGCGGAAAACAATCTGCCTTTGGGCACGGTGGTGTTCCCCGATTTGGCGGCTTTTGCCAATCACCTTTTGTTAAAAGAAGAAACTTAACCGTGGCGGCGGGAAAAATCCTGCATAAAATCGCACAAGACTTCCACCGATTGCACACTCACCGCGTTATACAAAGACGCCCGAAACCCGCCCACAGATTGATGTCCTTTTAAGCCCAACAAATCCGCTTCCAAACTTTCTTTTAAAAATAAATCGTTTAAAGTTTCATCCCTTAAAAAAAACGGCACGTTCATTTTGGAGCGACAACTTTTTTCCACGCGGTTTAAATAAAACCCGCCCGATTCATCAATGGTGGAATAGAGTTTTTGCGCTTTTTGGCGGTTTTCTTCTTCCATCACATCTAAACCCTTTTTTTTCAGCCACTCAAGCACCAAGCCCGCGATATAAATGGAAAAGGTGGGGGGCGTGTTGATCATGGAACGGTTTTCAAATAATTGTGCGTAATCCAATAAAGCGGGTACGCTGAGTTCCGCCAAACCCAATAAATCGCGCTGGATGATGATTAAGGTTAAGCCAGAAGGTCCAATATTTTTTTGCGCGCCGGCGTAAATCATCCCAAACTTAGAAACATCCACCGCGCGCGACAAAATGTGCGAAGACATATCCGCCACAATGGGCATTGGCACAGAGGCAATCCTTTCCGGCGCAATCTCCACCCCGTGCACGGTTTCGTTGGTGCATAAATGTAAATAGGCGGCGTGAGGGTCTAAGCGGATGTCTTCTTGTAAGGGTAAAGCGGTGAAATTATTTTTTTTAGAATCTGCTGCCACGCGCGCTTTGCCCCCGATTTTTTGAGCTGCTAAAAACGCTTTTTCTGACCATAAACCGGTGATGATGTAATCTGCCGAGCGCCCGGAAGATAAATTCATCGCCAAGACTGAAAATTGTAAAGAAGCACCGCCTTGCACAAATAAGACGGCGTAATCCTTGGAAATAGAAAGCAATTCGCGCAAAGTCTCTTCTGCGTGGTTTAAAACAGCTTCAAAACGCGCGCTGCGGTGGCTGATTTCCATCACCGAAGCGCCACTATTTTGAAAATTCAACAGCTCATCGCGAGCTTCTTCCAAGACTTCCACGGGCAAAGCCGCGGGACCTGCCGTAAAATTATGTTTGCGCATTGTTTTTCCCTTTTTCCCGTTTTTTTGATAAAAGGAAAGCATTCTAAACCCAAAAAAATGAAAAAATGCTCCAACCCGTTTACCGCCTCATTGAAAGAACCCTACCGCAAATCTCCACGCATTTGGTGCTTTTAAACCAAATGAATGAAGTCTTGAAAACGGTTTTGCCCCAAACTTTGCACGAATTTTGCGTGGTGGCGAATTTTTCAGAAGAAACCGCTTTTCTTTTGCTTGCCAACAACGCCGTTTACCCCAAAATCTACAATCTGCAAACACGCATTTTAAAAATTTTAAAGTGCGTGCGCCCTTCTTTAAGTCGCTTAAAACTCACGGTTTCGCCCCGCGCGTTTTTGCCTCCCTCAGGAAATTCTGCCCCACCACCCCAAAAGCGCATTTTGATGGATGAAATCACCCAAGAAAAAATTCGCCAACAAATAGAAAACACCCCACCTGACTTTAAAAACGTGTGGAATGCCTTATTAAACAATTTAAAAAAATGAATGTTCCACGGTCAACGTTCCAAAATTTTCAAAAAAACAAGGCGTTGACCGTGGATTTTTTAAGGCAAAAGCGGGTTTTGCGCGCGTTCTTGCGCTTCATCTTCTGCTTTGATTTTCGCCAATTCCCGCGCGATGTTTTCCGTTTTTTCCGCTTGTTTCATCGGGTCTTCCAACCAATCTTTGGGCATTTTTTTGTCCATTTCGCGGTTTAATAAATCGTAAAACGCGCGCACGTTATCCACCAAAATCACGGCTTCCCCGCCCCGCGCGCGCGCAATGCCCACTTTTTCGGCGTAATTGGGGCGCGCCAAAAGGGGCAAAACCTTTTTCATCACGCGCCATTGGTTGGGATTTTTGTCCATTTTTTTGGCTAAGCGCCTTCCAGCAGAAAGCGCGCCCGGTCCAATATTGTAAGAAGAAAGCGCCAAATAGGTGCGGTCTGGCTCTAACACATCCTCCGGCAGGCGATTTTTCAACTGGTTTAAATATTTTGCGCCGGCAAAAATGCTTTCTTTGGCATCCAAACGGTTGCTGACGCCCAAGGCTTTTGCGGTGGTCTCAGTGAGCATCATCATTCCGCGCACGTTGGTGTAGCTGGTAGCAGAAGGGTCCCACTGCGATTCTTGATACGCCAACGCCGCCAACCACTGCCAATCTATGTTGTTTTTCTTGCCCGCTTCTTCAAAGAATTTTTTATAACGCGGCAAAATTTGATTCACCGATTTTAAAAATTTTTCCACATCCAACACATTTAAACGCTGCACGTGCCCCAAATAACGCTCTTCCAACTGCGCCAAAAAGCCGTTTTTGCGCGATTTTTCCAAAAATTGGTTTAAGGCATTGCGCACCGTTTGCGGCGTTTGGGGGTGGAAAATCCACACGATGGGAGAAGCCTCACTCAACATAATCCCAGTTTTTAAATCCGGTAAATATTGGTGCACCAAATCCTGCATTTTTTCGTCAATGATGGCGTAATGCACCTTGTTTTGCGCCAACAAATCCGCCAAATCCAACAAATCCCCTTGCATAAATTCCACCACGTTGAGAGGCAAATTCTTCGCCAAACGCCTTGCCGTTTGCGCTTGACGCGAACCCGCCATCACATAAAGGGTTTGGTTTGCCAAATCGTTGATGTTTTTGATTTCCGGGGCTTTTTCGCTCAGCAACAAAATGTCTTGGGTTAAAAAAATGGGCTGGCTGATGTTGTTTTGATCCATATTTTCAAACGGACTCAGCCACGAGGCGGCAATGTGGTAATCGCCATCCTTTAAAAAATCTTCCAAGTGGTCGTGTCCCACCACAAGGTAACGCAATGGGCGATTGAGGGAATCAGCAAAATTTTGCATAAAATCGGCGTCAAACCCGGAGATGTTGCCTTCTTCGTCTTGCACGTAACTTAAAATGTCCGGGCGCATCAACACCACCAACTCTTCTGGCTGGGTGTTTTCTTTTTGCACTTTGTCTTCGCGAAATTCCGGTGCGCAAGCGCTCAGAAACAAAAGAAAAGAAACAAGCAAAAAGGCTTGTGTTAAAATTCGCCGATTTTGTGGAGAGATACCGAAGCGGTCACAACGGCGCCGACTCGAAATCGGATGGTCAAGGAAACTTGGCACGGGGGTTCGAATCCCCCTCTCTCCGCCAACACAGGAAACCTTCATTTGCGCCTCCTTTATGTCGTTTTCTTTTATTTTAATAGAAACGCGCTTAAAAAAAATTCTATTTTGACCGTGGAAAAGGTGAAGAAAAAAAGTGAAGACCATTTTTAAAGAAAACGGCGTGCTGCACCGCCATTTGCCCCACTACAAAGTGCGCGAAAACCAAATTAAGCTTGCCGAGCACGTCAAAAAAAGCATTGCAGACCAATCCATGTTGATTGCAGAAGCCGGAACAGGCATTGGGAAAACGTGGGCGTATTTAATCCCCGCTTTAAAATCGCAGAAAAAAATCATCGTTTCCACCTACACCAAGGTGTTGCAAGACCAAATTTTTGAAAAAGATTTGCCCTTTTTGCTCCGCGTTTTAAATATTGACGCCACCATCGCCTTATTAAAAGGAAAAGAAAACTATTTGTGCTTAGAACGTTTTAGTGACGTTGTCCCCGATTTTTGGGAAAGAAATTTATGGGAAAAGCTAACAAACTTAGTGGGGGAAGAGGGTTTCACAGGAGACCGCGCAGAAATTCCCGGAATGAAGAACGACTTTTGGCAAAAAATCCATATGGATAGGGATTTGTGCCAACACAAAGAATGCCTCTATTTTGAAGAATGTTATTACTTTCGCGCCCGCGAAAAAGCCAAAAAAGCCACGGTGTTGGTGATGAATCACGCCTCTTTCTTTCTTCTTCCAGAGCTTTCTCAGGGCGCAGAAGTGATTGTTTTTGACGAAGCGCACCACGTGCCGGAAGTGGCGGCGCAATTGTTTTCTGCTGTTTTGGATTGCCCGCGCACGCTTTTTTTGTTGGGAATGTTGCAGGCACTTCCTCATTCTCACAACAAAATTTGGAAAGATCCTATTTTAAAGATCACCCAACTCCTCCAAGATTTAGACCAAAATTTAAGCCGTCCTTTGGAAAAACAACAAGCTTTCGGCGAAAAAAAATTAGCGTGGCAAAAATGCGTGGAAAACGAAGAATTTTTGCCGCTTTGCCACAAATTAGAAGAAGCATTGCGAGAATTTGTGCAAATTTTAGATGAGTCTAAACTTTTGCAAATTTTAAATGGGTCTACCGTGGAAAAAGTGGATGATCGCCTTCAACAACAATTTGACAATTTTTCTTCTTCTTTAAGCGAACAACACCAAGCCCTCAAAGACATTTTGCTTTGCGATGAAAATACCCACGTGCGTTTTGCAGAACAGCAAAAAGGAAAAAACCAACAAACGCGTTTGGTGGCACGCCCCTTAAACATTGCAGAACGTTTTGTAGAAGCTTTTTTAAAAGATACCAAGTCGCTTATTTTCACCTCCGCCACCCTTTCTACCGATGGTAATTTCAATTATTTTTGCAATCACTTGGGCTTAGACGGCAAAAAAGCCCTTTCCTTTGAAAGCCCTTTTTCTTATCAAAAAAACACCCGCCTTTACGTTCCCGCTTTAAAAAGTTTGCCCAACGAAGAAGAACACCCGGAAGAAGTCTTGCGCGCGGCGTGGCCTTTGATTTTAAAAAGCCCGGGTGGCGTTTTTATTTTATGCACCGCAAACAAAACCTATCACAAAATGCACCAAATTTTAAAGGAGGTGCTGCAAGATTTCCCCCAATTTTTGCTGTTAAAACAAGGCGATGCGCTCCCCGCGGAGCTTTTAAAACAATTCAAAGAACACGGCAAAGCCATTTTGGTTGCCACGCGCACCTTTTGGGAAGGAGTGGATGTGCCGGGGGAAGCGCTTTCCATTGTGGTGATTGATAAATTGCCTTTTGCAAATTTATCTGACCCCGTGGTGCAAGGCGCAATCAACTATTTAGAAAGCCACCAACAATCCGGCTTTTTGGATTATCAACTGCCCCAAGCCGCACTCACTTTAAAACAAGGAGCAGGGCGCTTAATTCGCTCGGAATCGGATTACGGCATTTTGATGATTGGGGATAACCGCTTTTTGAAAAAAAGTTACCGCAATTTCATTTTGCGCAGCCTTCCGCCAATGCCTTTGATTGAAACCGAAAAAGACGCGCTTAATTTTTTGGATCATCCGCCCACACCACGGTCAACACCGCATTTTTTTGAAAAAAACAAGGCCGTGTTATAATTTTTATAACGTTATGGATTGAAAAGGAAATTAAAAAAAATGCCTCGCGTTGCCAAAATCACCTTAGACAATATGGCAATCCTCGCCAAAGTGGTGCACGTGCCCTTGCCGGTGCTGCTCACCTATCAAGAGCGCCCAAAAAACAAAAAAAATGGATGACGCGACTTTATTGCGTTATTCCCGCCACATTTTATTAGATGAAATTGGGGCAGAAGGACAAGAAAGCTTAAACCAAACGCGTGTCTTGGTGGTGGGTTTGGGAGGATTGGGCTCTGCCGCCGCCTTTTATTTAGGCAGTGCCGGCGTGCATTTAAATTTGGTGGATGGCGATAATGTGGAATTGAGCAATTTACAGCGCCAAATCATTCATTCCGTGGATTTTTTAAGCCGCAACAAAGCCTATTCCGCAGAACACACCTTAAAAAAAATCAACCCGCTCGTGGATATTCAAATTTTCAAGGAGCACCTTACCGAAAAAAATGCGCCCCTTTTTTTAAAAGATTGCGCCGTGATTGTGGATTGCTCAGACAATTTCCCCACCCGCTATTTGTTGAACCGCTTGGCTTTTGAAAATAAAAAAATCCTTATTTCCGGCGCCGCCATTCGTTGGGAAGGGCAAGTGTTGGCGTTGGATTTTAAAAATGAAGATTCCCCTTGCTACGCCTGTTTATTCCCGGAAAATTTAGAAAATGAGCGGGAAGCTTGCGCCCAGAGCGGTGTTTTTTCTCCTTTGGTGGGGGTAATTGGCACGCTTCAAGCCGCTTTAACCTTAAAAATGGTGCTGGGTTTAGAAGCCCCTCCTTTTTTAATGCGAGTCAATTTCAACACAATGCGTTTTCAATCTTCCCGTTTAACCAAAGACCCGCGCTGCCGGGTGTGCGGAAAATGAAATTAAACCCCCAACAAGAAAAAGCCGTTTTGCACCTCCACAGCCCGCTTTTGGTGTTGGCGGGCGCAGGCTCAGGCAAAACGCGCGTCATCACCCAAAAAATCGCCCATTTGGTGAAACGCTTTGCGCCGCAGAACATTTTTGCTTTAACCTTCACCAACAAAGCCGCGGAAGAAATGAAAACGCGCCTTAAAAAAACCTTGGGAAAAGAAGCAGAGGATTTGCCCATTTCCACCTTTCATTCTTTGGGCGTGCGCATTTTAAGAGAAGATGGCAAACACTTGGGCTACCAAGCCCGCTTTTCTATTTTTGATTCCAAAGATTCCTTTGATTTATTAAAAGATTTAGCGCCGCGCTTCAAAACCGAAGAACTTTATGCTTTACAAAACAAAATCTCCCATTGGAAAAACAATCAGCTTTCCCCTTTTGATGTTTCCCCCGAAAACGATTTTGAAAAAAAAGCCTTGCCCCTTTTTAACGCTTACCAAAAAGCTTTAAAAGCTTACCAAGCCGTGGATTTTGATGATTTGATTACAGAAAGTTTGAAGCTATTTCAAAATTTCCCCGCGGTATTAGAAAAATGGCAAAACCGCGCGCGCTATGTGTTGATTGATGAATACCAAGACACCAACCGCGCGCAATACGCGCTTTTTCGGTGTTGGGTTGAAAAAAATGCATCGTTTACCGTGGTGGGCGACAACGACCAATCCATTTACGCGTGGCGTGGCGCGGACATTGAAAATTTAAAACGTTTGACCGTGGATTTTCCAAAAACCCAATGCATTAAATTGGAACAAAATTACCGCTCCACTGAAAGCATTTTGAACGCCGCCAATTGGCTCATCCAACACAATCCCAACGATGCTTTTTTTAATAAAAAGCTCTATTCCCATTTGGGTAAAGGCGAAGCAGTCGCTTTAAACCAATTTAAAAATGCGGAAAATGAAGCTAAAAGCATCGCTTTGAATTTATGGGCGCACCAAAAACAACATTCGCGCCCCTTTGGCGATTACGCCATTTTGTATCGCTCCAACCATTTGGCGCGCCCCTTTGAAGAAGCCTTGCGCAGTTTAAAAATTCCCTATGTGATTTCCGGCGGACAATCCTTTTTTGATAAAACGGAAATCAAAGATTTAAGCCTTTATTTGCGCCTTTTTTTAAACCCAAAGGACGACCCCGCTTTTATTCGTGCAGCCAACACGCCCGCAAGAGGTTTGGGTTCAGCCACCTTAAAAATTTTGGGCGAAAAAGCCTACCAACAAAATCTTTCTTTTTTTGAAACCTTAACCCACCTTTTGAACGCGCCTTTGAGTTTAAATAACGATGCCGCCTTCCCCAAAAAAACGGCGGAATCGTTACGCCAATTTTGGGCGCTCATCAAAGAATTTTCAAAGCGCGCAGAAAAAGAATCGCCTTCGCCTTTATTAGCAGAACTTTTAAACCGCATTCATTATGAAAGTTGGTTAAAAAGTAGGGATGAAAAAAAATCCACGGAACGCTTTCAAAATCTTTTGGAATTTATTGGGTGGTTGAATGAAAAATCAAAAGGCAAAAGTTTGAATGAAACCGCGCACAATTTGGCATTATTTTCAGCAGCAGAAAAACCCCAAAACGAAAACGCGGTGCGCCTTTCCACCATTCACGCGGCAAAGGGGTTGGAATTTCCGGTGGTCTATTTGGTGGGAGCAGAAGAAGGCATTTTGCCGCACCGCGATTCAGAAATAGAAGAAGAGCGCCGTTTAATGTATGTTGCCATCACGCGCGCCAAAGAAAAATTAAGCGTTTCTTTTTGCAATTTGCCTTCTTCTTTTATTGAAGAAATGCATCTGACTTTTAACGATGAAAAAGCAGATAAAAACACCGCTTTATTTTATTTAAAAACCATCCAAGAACAATTGAGCATTTAACTTTTTTAAAATAAAAAGAGGTTGACCGTGGATTATTTAGAAATTTATCAAAATTACCCTGAATTTTTTTGCAAAACGCCTTTTGTTTTACCTGATGACGCGCGGGAAAATATTCAAAAATTAGTAAAAATTTGCAATCGTATTTTTAATGATGAACATTATGAAAAATCCCTTTCCTTAAAAAGAAAACTTCCCACGCGGGGTGTTTTAACAAGCTTTGATTTTCATTTAACAGAAACTTACCCCCAATTGATTGAAATCAACACCAATGCCGGCGGCGCTTTTTTAAATGTGGCTTTGTTAAAAGGGGAAAATAAAATAAAAGAAATGGAAAAGCTTATTTTAAAATTAGAAAGAATGTTTCAAAATGAATGGGAGCGTTGGGGGGAAAGCAAAAAACTCACCCATCTTGCGATTGTGGATGAACACCCAAAAGAACAATTTTTATACCCAGAATTTTTAATTGCCCAAGATTTGTTTTTAAAACAAAATATCAAAACTACGATTGCCGACCCCAAAGATTTTATTATTTCAAACAATCAGCTTTATTTAAACGGAAACAAAGTAGATTTTGTTTATAATCGTTTAACCGATTTTTTATTGGAAAAAGAAGAAAATCAAATTTTAAAAACGGCTTATGAAAACAATTGGGCTTGTTTTTCTCCCGCGCCGGAACATTATCAATTGCTTGCCCAAAAAAACAATTTGTTGATTTTAAGGGATGAAAACAATTTTGAAAAATGGGGGTTAAATAATGAAGAACAAGATATTTTAAAAAAAATGATCCCGCCCATTTTTAAAGTGGATTCCCTTGATTTTTGGCACAACAAAAAACACTATTTTTTTAAGCCTTTTAACGGGTTTGGGAGCAAAGCAGTTTATAAAGGAGAAAAACTCACCCAAAAAACATTTCAATTCATTTTAGAAAATCATTATCTTGCGCAAAAGCTTATTACCCCTTCCACACAAACCGTTGAAATAAATGGAGAAAAAATAATGATGAAAGCCGATGTGCGCGCCTATGTGGATGGGGATGAAATTTTGCTTTTTGCCGCGCGCCTTTACCAAGGGCAAACCACCAATTTTCGCACCCGCGGTGGCGGATTCGCCCTGTGCGTTTAAAATGCGCTTTTTTAAAAAAAAAGGAAGGTTGACCGCGGAAATCCACGGTAAAGCTTTCAAAATTTTCAAAATTTGAGGTTTTTATGTCTTTTTTAACACTGGGTTTAAACGAGCGCCTTTTAAAGGCGTTGGCGCGCTTGGGATTTGAATCGCCTTCACCCATTCAAGCAGAATGCATTCCCGCTTTATTAAACCACCACGATGTTTTGGGCGTGGCGCAAACCGGCACGGGCAAAACCGCCGCCTTCGCCTTGCCCATTTTGGAAAAAATAGATTTATCTTTAAAACACCCGCAAGCCTTAATTTTAGCGCCCACGCGGGAATTGGCGTTGCAGGTCTCGGAAGCTTTTCAAAGTTACGCGCACGATTTCTCCCATTTTCACGTTCTCCCCATTTACGGCGGGCAGGGTTACGCAATGCAGTTGAAACAACTTTCCCGTGGCGCGCAAGTGGTGGTGGGCACGCCCGGCAGAATTATGGATCACATCCAGCGTGGCACGTTGAATTTGGAACACATCCAAACCTTGGTGTTGGATGAAGCCGATGAAATGCTGCAAATGGGCTTTATTGAAGATGTGGAATGGATTTTGAACGCACTCCCCAACGATCACCAAACGGCGCTTTTTTCCGCCACAATGCCCCAAGCCATTCAAAACATCGCCGCACGCTATTTAAACAACCCCGTTGAAATCCGCATTAAAACCAAAACCGCTACGGTGGACGCCATCACCCAACACTTTTGGTTGGTGAGCGGCTTACACAAATTGGACGCCCTCACCCGCATTTTGGAAGCCGAAGAAAACTTGGATGCCGCCATCATCTTTGTGCGCACCAAAACCCAAACCGTGGAATTGGCGGAAAAATTGGAAGCGCGCGGATTTTCCGCCGCCGCCCTCAACGGCGATTTAAACCAAATGATGCGCGAGCGCACCATTGAACAATTGAAAAATGGCAGTTTGGATATTTTAATCGCCACCGATGTTGCCGCGCGGGGCTTGGATGTGGCGCGTATCAGCCACGTGATCAATTACGATATCCCTTACGATTCTGAAAGTTACGTGCACCGCATTGGGCGCACGGGCAGAGCGGGCAGAGCCGGTCAAGCCATTTTGTTTGTTGCCCCGCGCGAAACCCGTATGTTGAAAACCATTGAGCGCACCACGCGCGCCAAAATTCTGCCCTTGGAATTGCCCAGTCGCGCGCAAATCACTCTGCGCCGCGTCAATGATTTCAAAGAGCGCGTGTTGAGCATTCAAGAAAATGAAAATTTGGATTTTTTCAAAAATTTGATTAAAGAATTGGAAAAAAACACTGAAACGGATTTGCCGATGATTGCCGCCGCCTTGGCGTTTATGGCGCAGGAAAATCGCCCGTTGCAATTTTTAAATGAAGAAAAGGTGGAAAAGATAGAAAAAGAAAAAAACCAAAAAAAATCTGCGTTTACCACGGAAAAAAGAGGCAAAAAACCAGTTTTGGATTCTGAATTCAAAACTTACCGCATTGAAGTGGGCAGAATACACGGCGCAAAGCCCGGCGATATTGTGGGCGCAATCGCCAATGAAACCGGGTTAGAGAGCCAATTTATTGGCAGAATCACCTTGTTTGAAGAATTCAGTTTGGTGGATTTGCCGCAAAACCTTCCCCCAGAGACCGAAAAAACCTTACAAAAAACGCGCGTGAAAGGTCAGCCTTTGAAAATCAAAGAAGACAAAAAACGCGTGAAAAAACGCGAAAAGTAAGAAAAAAAAGTTTTAGAATGCACGGCGGGTTTTTTTGGAAAAACCCGCTTTTTTGGGTTTTTCCAAAAACCGCGCTGCAAAAGTTTTGTGGTTTTATAAAACTTTTTTTCCAAAAAGTTTTGTGGTTTTTATAAAACTTTTACAGAAGTTTGCGCGGTTTTTTCACAAAAACCCGTTTCTTCAACTTTTTAAGGAGTTTCATTGTGCAATACAACAATGTCAGCGACTTTGTGAAAACGGTGGAAAAGAAAAATCCCGGGCAGCCGGAATTTTTGCAAGCCGTCACCGAAGTGATGGAAAGTTTGTGGCCCTTCATCAGCCAAAATCCCAAATTTGCAGAACAAAGCCTGTTGGAACGCTTGACTGAGCCAGAACGCGTGGTGATGTTTCGCGTCTCGTGGGTGGATGACAGCGGCAAGGTGCAAGTCAATCGCGGTTACCGCATTCAGCACAGCAGCGCCATTGGTCCTTACAAAGGCGGCATTCGCTTTCACCCTTCCGTCAATTTGTCCATTTTGAAGTTTTTGGCCTTTGAACAAACCTTCAAAAACGCTTTAACCACCCTCCCAATGGGCGGGGGCAAAGGCGGCTCGGATTTTGACCCCAAAGGCAAAAGCAATAACGAAGTGATGCGTTTTTGCCAAGCTTTTGTTGCGGAATTGTTCCGCCACGTGGGCGCAAACACGGACGTTCCCGCCGGCGATATTGGCGTGGGCGGACGGGAAGTCGGCTTTATGGCAGGGATGTATAAAAAACTATCCAACCGCGCCGATTGCGTTTTCACCGGAAAAGGCTTGTCTTTTGGTGGCTCACTCATTCGCCCGGAAGCCACCGGCTATGGCGTGGTTTACTTTGCAGACGAAATGCTCAAAACCCAAAAATTGGGCTTTGAAGGGCAACGCGTTTTGGTTTCCGGTTCCGGGAACGTGGCGCAATACGCCGTGGAAAAAGCAATGCAATTGGGCGCAAAAGTCATTTCCGTTTCTGATTCTTCCGGCACCGTCTTGGATGAACAAGGCTTTACACCGGAAAAATTGGCGAAGTTGATGGTCGTTAAAAACGAACAGCGCGGCAGAGTTTCCGAATACGCCAAAATGGTGGGTGCACAATATTTGGAAGGCAAACGCCCTTGGGACATTCAAGCCGATATTGCGTTGCCGTGCGCCACGCAAAACGAATTGGATGAAAAAGACGCCCAAAGTTTGGTTAAAAACGGCGTCAAATGCGTTGCCGAAGGCGCAAATATGCCCTCCACCTTGGAAGCGGTGCACGTGTTTGAACAAAGTGGCGTATTGTATGCCCCGGGCAAAGCCAGCAACGCAGGCGGCGTAGCAACTTCCGGCTTAGAAATGAGCCAAAACGCTTTGCGTTTGTCGTGGAGCAGAGAAGAAGTGGACGCCCGCTTAAAAGGCATTATGCAGGCCATTCACGAAAGCTGCTTAAAATACGGCAAACAAAACGGCAAAATGAGTTACGTCAATGGCGCAAACATTGCCGGTTTTGTGAAAGTGGCAGACGCAATGCTCAGCCAAGGGGTGGTGTAATGAAGCCCCAAAGATGCCCGAGGAAACTCGGGCATTTTTTTTGCCTTCTTGCGCAACAGCCACGGTAAACGTGCTATTTTTTTAGAAAATGAAAGTAGGCTTAGCGCAGAATGGGGTAAAAATGAAAAAATATAGAAAAATCAATGTGTTGGGTTTAAATTTAGAAACAGCCGTCTGGTGGGGCGATGAACAAAAATCCCCCATTGTGCTGTTGCACGAAGGCTTAGGCTGCATTGCGATGTGGCGGGAATTTCCCAAAATTTTGGCGCAAAAAACCAACCGCACCGTGATTGCCTATTCCCGCGCGGGTTATGGCTTTTCTGAGCCTTACGCCAACCCTAAAAAAAGCAACTATTTGCACGCCGAGGCGCAAACCATTCTCCCCGCCTTTTTGGAAAAAATGAACATCCAACGCCCCATTTTGTTTGGGCATTCAGACGGCGGCAGCATTGCCTTGATTTACGCCGCCACCTACCCCCAAAATTTAAGCGCTTTGATTGTTTTAGCGCCACACGAATTTTTAGAAGAAAAACTCACGCAATCGTTAGAAAAAGCGGTTTACCAATTCACCCACACCAAATGGGCGCACAAATTGGGGAAATACCACGCCGACCCGGTGCGCGTGTTCAACGAATGGAGCGGCGTTTGGCTTTCTGATTTACACCAAAATTGGAATATTGTTGAAGATTTACAAAAAATCACCGTGCCCACCTTGGCAATTCAAGGCGCAGAAGACGAATACGCCACCTTAAAGCAAGTAGAAATCATCGCCGAAAAAGTGCCCCACGCGCGCTTGGTGGTTTTGGATTCCTGCCGACACAGCCCGCAATTTGACGCCCGCGACCGCGTGTTGGGCGCAACCTCTGCGTTTTTGGACAGCATTTCTTAAAAAATCCAAAAAAATGCCCTCGTCATTCTGAGGGAGCAAAGCAACCGAAGAATCTCGGTTTTTGGGCAAGAGATTCTTCACTCAGAATGACGTTTCTTTTTCAAAAAAAATTTGCGCCTGACCGTGGAAAACCCTTGGCACGTTTTTTGCGTTCATTTTTAACGAATTGTTTTTAAAAGGATTTTTTAAAAATGAACCGCATTGCGCGCGAATTTGCGCCTTTTTTCACCGCCTTGGATTTGCGCGTGAAGCGCCAAGAAATTTTGGCATCCAACATTGCCAATGCCGACACCCCTTATTACAAAGCGCGGGACATTGATTTTTCTAAGGAATTGAAAAAAGCCTTGCACGGCAAAACGGATTTAAAAGAAAGGGGAAGCCTTCCCTTAAACACCACAAGCGCGCGCCACTTCAACATTCTTGCGCCGGATTTAAGCCTGCAATACCACCAAGAATATCAATCCGCGGTGGACAACAACACGGTGGAAATGGACGTGGAACGCACGAAATTTTTGGAAAATTCCCTGCAATACCAAATTTTAACGCGCCTCATTTCCCAAAAACTCCAAGGCTTAAAAGATGCCTTAGCGCCCATTCAATAAAGGAATAAAGGATGAGCAACTTAATGAACGTTTTTAGAATTTCAGGAAGCGCCCTCACCGCGCAATCCCTGCGCTTAAACACCACGGCGTCCAACTTGGCGAATGTGGATAGTGTTGTGAATGAAAAAGGAATGCCTTATCGCGCCAAGCACGTGGTATTTGAAGCCGCGCCCTTATCCAATCAATTTGGGGATTATTTCAACGTCGCCGCGCGGGGCGTGCGGGTGAGCCAGATTGTGGAATCAACCGCTCCGCCCAGAATCGTGTTTGACCCCAAAAATCCCGCCGCCAATAAAGAAGGTTATGTGGAATTTCCCAATGTGGACCCGGTGGAAGAAATGGCAAATTTGATTTCCGCATCGCGTTCTTACCAAAGCAACGTGGAAGTGATGAACACCACCAAAACCTTGGTTTTGCAAACCCTTCAAATTGGGCAAGCTTAAAATTTTTGAAAAATTTTTTGAGTTTCCCGTGGAAAAAAGGAGAAAAGAATGAACAACGCCGATTTATTCCAAGCCATCAACGCGGCAAACGGCGCAAAAGTTGCAGGTGCACAATCCGCCAAGAAAAAGGAAAACACAGCCGAGGCAATGCACGAGCAATTTTTAACCTTGTTGATGACGCAATTGAAAAACCAAGACCCTTTAAACCCTTTGAAAAACGCGGAATTGACCAGCCAACTTTCGCAAATCAATATGGTGAGCGGCATTCAAAGTGTTAATACCAGTTTGCAAACCTTGATGAAAACCTTTAATGAATCCCAAGCGCTGCAAGCGGCGGCATTGATCGGCAAAAATGTTCTCATCCCCGGAAATTCTTTGCCGTTAACCGTGGATTCCAATGGGAATGTCAAAGATTCCATCGCCGGCTTAATGTTGGAAGCCCCCGCAAGCGAAGTCACCCTCACCATCAAAAACGCCGCCGGCGCAGTTGTTTCAGTCAATGACTTAGGCGCACAAAAAGAAGGCGTGGTTTCTTTTTCTTGGGATGGCAAAGATCAAAACGGCAATTTAATGCCCGCGGGCGCTTACCAATACAGCGTGGAAGCCAAAATGGGTAATGAAAAAATCAAAGCCACCCCAATGCACTATGGCACGGTTTATGCATTATCCCGTGACAACAACGGCAGTTTTGTTTTGGATTTGGGCTCTTCCAAAGTCAGTTTAGAAGAGGTTCAACAAATTATTTAACGAGGTGACCAAATGGCTTTCCAACAAGGTTTAAGTGGCTTAAACGTTTCGGCAAAAGCAATTGATGTAACCAGCCACAACATCGCCAATTCTTCCACGGTGGGCTACAAAACCTCACGGGCGCATTTTGCGGATATGTATGCTGCCTCACTGGGCTTGGCCTCTTCCAACCAAATCGGCATTGGCGCAACCTTAGCCGCCGTGCAGCAAGAATTTTCGCAAGGCAATTCCACCACCACCAGCAATTCTTTGGATTTGGCGATCAACGGCGGCGGATTTTTTAGAATGTTGGATTACAACGGTTCGGTTTCTTACACCCGAAACGGTCAATTTCATTTGAGCGATGACGGCTTTATTGTCAACGACAACAACTTTTACTTAACTGGCTTTCCGGCAGAAAAAGGCGTAATTCAATCGGTCACCCCGCGCCCCATTCAAATTTCCAACGCCAACATTCCGCCTTTGGCAACGGGGCAAAACACGGTTTCCGGTCAGCAAGGCGTGGCAATAGGTTTAAATTTAGATTCCCGTGAAACCAAACCGGTGAACGCTTGGCAAAACGCACTCCCCACCGACACAAGGTGGTCGCCCAATGTGAACACCTACAACGAAACCACTTCCATTGATGTTTATGATTCTTTGGGCAATGCCCACACCTTGTCGTTTTATTTTGTGAAAACACAAAATGAAAACGAATGGGAAGTGCACGCCAATGTGGACAACACCAGCGACCAATTTGTTAACCTTGGCGCAGGGTGGGGCGCATCCTTAAAATTAAAATTTGATAAAAACGGCGCAATGACCACCCAAATGCCCAAAACCATCAGCATTGGTTTAGCCAAAGTCAACACGGCTTTGGGCTTACCCGCAAACGGCGCGGTAAGCCCCTTAGAATTCCCCTTGGATTTCACCGATTCCACCCAATACGCAAGCCCCTTTGGCGTGAATACTTTATACCAAGACGGCTACGCTTCTGGCTACGTCACGGGTTTATCCGTGAGCGAAGACGGCATCGTGTTGGGCAATTACAGCAACGGCAAAAGCTTTCGTTTGGGGCAAGTGGCGCTCTCCAACTTTGTGAACCCGCACGGCTTAGAAGCGGTGGGCAACAACCAGTGGCGCGAAACCATTGCCTCTGGCGCGCCTTTAACGGGTAAGCCGCAAACCACCAATTTGGGTTTGGTGAAATCCTGTCGCATTGAAGAATCCAACGTGGATTTGACCAACGAGTTGGTGAATTTGATTATCTTCCAACGCAATTACCAAGCCAACGCGCAAAGCATTCAAACCCAAGACCAAATTCTGCAAACCGTGGTGAATTTGCGCTAACTTTTTTTAAACAATCCACGGTAAAAGCTTAAAAATTTTGAAATTTTTTTAAGCTTTTACCGTGGAAAACACGAAAAAAATGGATAAATTTCTTTACACCGCAATGACGGGCGCAAAACACACCTTCTTGCAACAAGCGGGCGTGGCGCACAATTTGGCAAACGTCACCACCATTGGCTTTAAGGCAATGGAACATCGCTTTCGCGCGGTGGAAGTGCAAAAATCGGAATCGGCTTACCCTTCCCGCGCCTTTGTGGTGGATGCTTCCGTTGCCAACGTGTTTGACCCGGGACCCTTACAATTCACCGGCAACCCTTTGGATGTGGCGGTGGACGGAAAAGGCTGGATTGCCATTCGCGACAACGCCGGACAAGAAGCCTACACCCGCGCGGGTTCATTCATCGTGGATGATGCAGGCGTTTTGCGCACGCAATCGGGTAACGCCGTTTTAAGCGATGGCGGGGATGAAATCGTCATCCCGCCCGAAAACAAAGTGGAAATTGGCACGGACGGCACGCTCACCGCAACACCCTTTACCGGCAACCTAAACCAAGCCAACGTGGTGGGCAGAATTAAATTGGTCAATCCCGATGAAGCCCTTTTAACCCGAGGAGAAGATGGTTTTTTCCGCGGAGGCGATGGCACGGTGGATGAAAACGTGAAAGTGGCTTCCGGCGTTTTGGAACAAAGCAATGTGAATGCCTCAGACGCCATTGTGAATTTAATCAGCCTTTCGCGCCAATTTGAATTGCAAATCAAAATGATGCAAACCGCCGGGGAAAACGCGCAGCGGGCGGATCAACTGCTTTCACTAAATTAAAGGAAAAACAAAATGGTTCGCTCTTTATACATCGCGCGCACAGGGTTGGATGCCCAACAAACCAATTTGGACGTGATTTCCAATAACCTTGCCAACATTTCCACTTATGGCTTCAAACGCGCGCGCCCCCATTTCCAAGATTTGCTTTACCAAAACTTGCGCCAAGCCGGCGCGCAATCTTCCCAACAAACGCAAATTCCCACCGGCTTACAAATGGGCGTGGGCGTGAAAACCGTTGCCAATCCGCGCATTTTCATCCAAGGACCTTTAACCAACACGGAAGGCTCATTGGATATCGCCATCTCCGGCGAAGGTTTTTTTCAAATTCAATTGCCGGATGGCACAACCGCCTACACGCGCGATGGCGGATTTACGCGAGACGGCAACGGGCAAGTGGTCACCCAAGACGGCTATGCGTTGATTCCTTCCATCACCATCCCAGAAAACGCACTGAAAATCATTGTGAGCCCCACGGGGGAAGTGAGCGTCATTTTGCCCGGGGAGGTCGCCACCCCCACCGTGTTGGGGCAATTGCAATTGGCAAATTTTGTCAATCCCACGGGTTTGCAAAGCGTGGGGAAAAATTTATTTTTAGAAACCGCCGCTTCCGGCACGCCCACCCCCAACATTCCGGGCACGAACGGCGTAGGGCTTTTGGAACACGGCTTTGTGGAAGATTCCAATGTGAACGCCGCCGAGGAAATCGTTTCAATGATCATCGCGCAGCGCGCTTATGAATTAAACGCCAAAGCCATCACCACCTCTGACAATATGTTGGGGCGTTTGACGCAGTTATAAAAAAAGGGGAAAAGAATGAAAATCACGGATTTTTCCACGGTCAATTCCAAAAAATTTTCAAAAAAACTTGCCGTTTACCGTGGAAAATTCCCCCTTTTTTTTATTTTTTGCCTCTGCGCTTGCACCAGCGTGCCGCCCACCAATGTGCACCAACCGATGAGCATTCGCCCGTTGCCTCAAAACCAAAATTTGGCGGGCAACGGCTCCATTTACCAAAACAACACCTTGCGCCCCTTGTTTGAAGACCGACGCGCAAGAATGGTGGGGGATACTTTAACCATTTTGTTAACGGAAACGACCTCCGCTTCCACTTCCGGTTCTAATGCTTTGGAAAGAACGGGCAGCGCCAAACAAAGCGTCACGGCGATGGGCAAAATTCCGGTGAAAATGTTTGACCACTTCAACGCAGCCTATGAAAGCAACACGCAGTTTGACGCAAGCGGCTCGGCTTCCAACAACAACCGCTTTTCCGGCAGCATCACGGTGACGGTGATTGATGTTTACCCCAACGGCAACTTATTGGTTTCCGGCGAAAAGCAAATTGCCATCGGGCGGGAAACGCAATATGTGCGCCTTTCCGGTGTGGTCAATCCTTTGTTTTTGGGCATCAATAATCAAATCAATTCCACCCAAGTGGCGGATGCCCGCATTGAATACAAAGCCACTGGCACAATTGATGAAGCGGGCGCAATGGGCTGGTTGTCGCGCTTTTTCTTAAACATTATGCCTTTCTAAGGAAAGACAATGAAACAGATTTACGCTTTCTTGCTGATTGTTTTTTCTCTTTTTAATTTCGCGCACGCCTCGCGCATTAAAGATGTGGCAACTCTTTCCGGTGTGCGACAAAATCAACTGGTGGGTTATGGCTTGGTGGTGGGCTTGGATGGCTCAGGCGACCAAACCACGCAAACCCCTTTCACGGCACAGAGCATTGGCAATATGCTGGCGCAAATGGGGGTGAATCTCAGTGCGGATGAAGCGCGCGGCTTACAATTAAAAAACGTTGCCGCCGTGATGGTCACCGCCCAATTGCCCGCCTTTGCCCAAGTGGGGCAAATGGTGGATGTGCACGTGGCGTCCATTGGCAACGCCAAAAGTTTAAGCGGGGGCGTGTTGGTCTTGACCCCTTTAAAAGGGGCGGATGGGCAAATTTACGCCATCGCCCAAGGCAATTTGGTGTTGGGGCAAGAAGGGGCTTCTCCCGGGGGCGGGAAAATCACGCCAAATAACAAAGCTTCCGCAAGGATTCCCTCTGGCGCAACGGTAGAGCGCACCGTGCCCACCAATGTAGGAGAAAGCGGCTTGGTCTATTACGAATTGAAAAGCACCGATTTTTCTACCGCGAACCGCTTAGCAAACATCATCAATCGCCATTTTGGTTTCAACACCGCGCAAGCCTTGGATGGTAGAAGAATTGTGGTGAAAGTCCCCCAAATTGCAGGCGAACGGGTGGCGTTTTTAAGTCGCGTGGAAAACTTAGAAATTGAAACCGCCGCCGCAGTTGCCAAAGTGGTGATCAACCCCCGAACGGGATCAGTCGTGATGAATCAACAAGTGCAGTTAGCGCCTTGCGCCATTGCGCACGGCAATTTGTCTTTGGTGGTGGAAGACCGCTCCACCACTTTGGGGAAGGATTTGGGCATTTCCTTTGTGAAAACCGACCCCAATGACCCGGAAGACGTGCGCACCCACCCCACTTTGTTGGGTTTAAATGCGGGCGCAAACTTAGCGGAAGTGGTGCAAGCCTTGAACGCCTTGGGCGCAACTCCGGCAGATTTGTTGGCGATTTTGCAAGCAATGAAAGCCGCCGGCGCGCTGAAAGCGGAATTGGAAATCATTTAAAAAGGAAAAAGCAATGCGCGCCGCAGCTTTTGATGTGCAAGGATTAAACGCGTTAAGAAACACTACGCGCGCCAAAACGCCAGAAGGCGTAAAAGAATCCGCGCGCCAGTTTGAAGGCTTACTTTTGCAATCCATGCTGAAATCAATGCGCGCCACGGTCCCCCAAAATAATTTTTTAGGCAGTGACGCCGAAAAAATGTACACCGATTTGTTAGACCAACAACTTGCCCAAACCTTAGCGAACCAAAAAAACGGCTTGGGCTTTGCAAAAAGCATTGAAAAAAATTTGGCGCGCCAAATGGGGGTAGAACTTTCTTCCCAAAAACCAGAAAACGATTTGGAAAAAAAAACGGCTTTACCCGCGGAAAAAACCGCCTTTCCCACCTTGAACATTTTTTCAGAAGAATTCCGCGCGTCCCCATCATCCAAAAATAAGGTGGAAACGCAAAACTTAACGCCCTCAACCCAAACTTCTGCCCTTTCGTTTTCGCCTTTGTTTGAAGTGGAAAGTTATTTGCAAAAACCAAGCGCACCACTTGAAAAAAAATCCGCATTCACCGTGGAAAAAACGGATTGGAAAACCACGCCCGCAGAATTAAACGCCAAAGCCGCCCTTTCCTCATTGCAAACAGAAAAAAATCTGCCGGAGCACGCGCAAAACTTCATTCAATCCGTTTGGGAAAACGCCCAAAGTGCGGCAAAAGAAAGCGGGCTCAACCCCTTACACATTGTGGCACACGCGGCGTTGGAAAGCGGTTGGGGGCAATTTCAGCCGGGAGGCAAAAAAAATCCAAGCTTTAATTTGTTTGGAATCAAAGCCGATGAAAACTGGGCGGGCAAACGCGTTCTTGCCAAAACCACAGAATTTGAAAACGGCAAGGCGCAACAAAAATACGCCGCCTTTCGCGCTTATGATTCTTACACCGAGGCGTTTTTGGATTACGTGGATTTTTTGCAGAATAATCCGCGTTACGCAAGCGTGTTCCACGCCCAAAACGCCAAGGATTTTGCAGAAGATTTGCAAAAATCGGGTTACGCCACCGACCCGCGCTATGCCCTCAAATTGCAGCGCGCCATTGAACGCACCGAAGCGTTTTTGAGGTCTTAAATTTCCACGGTAGCGTGCTATTTTTTTTCAAAATTTGGCGCATTTGACCGTGGAAAAAAACATTAGAATCGGTTTTTTTAAAAAAGAGAAAGGAACGAAAATGCGTTTTTTAACCCAACTTTTCAGCGTTTTTTTGTTGAGCATTTCCTTTGCGTGGGCGGCGGTGGATTTGAACACCGCCACCTTAGAAGAATTGATGCAAATCAAAGGAATTGGCGCAACCAAGGCAAAAAGCATCATTGAATATCGCCAAAAAAATGGCGCGTTTCAATCGGTGGAAGATTTAAAAAAGGTCAAAGGCTTTGGCAACAAAAGCGTTGAAAAATTAAAAGGCGAATTCGTGTTGCCTACTCCCCCAGCAAAAAAAGATTTGAAAACCGAAATTCAAAACAAAGTGAAAGAGGAAATCAAAGAAGGGGTGAAAAACGAAATTCAAAAAGGGGTGAAATCCAAATTGGGGTTGTGATTTTTTTTCCCGCGGTGGACGTGAATTTTTTTTGAAAAACAAACGTCATTCTGAGCGAAGCGAAGAATCTCCTGCCAAAAAACCAAGATTCTTCGGTCGTCTCACTCTCTCAGAATGACGCTTTATTTCGTTGGATTTTTTAAGCCGGCTTGGGTAATGCTTCAAGAAGCCCTCCTGCAAAGGAAGCAAGAAGAACGGCAAGAAGCCCAAACGACAAAATGGGCACTAAAAACACGCACACCCATTCCAAGGTGCTAACAGAAACCTCTTCGGCTTCGTAAACGTCCTTTGCCAAAATCCACGCAAGGATATGCAAAAGCCACCCAATAAAATTAAGCGGCGTCAGCATAATCCAAAACGTCCACAGGAACAAAGGCTGTTGGGTGATGGCATAAAGCTCTTTGTTGTATTTGAACATCACCACCAAAGAGCCGAGAACAAAACCTATACCCAGCAACATAAACAAGATAGCCAAAAGGCGCATTTCCATCATAAAAGGAGTGCCGGCAGCGATAATCACCCCGCCCACAAAGGGGTAAAGAATCATTTTGACGAAATTTTTGCGTAAAGTCTCACTTCCTGAAAGGCGGCAAAGTTTGCCCAACGCCAGAAACATTACAACAAGGGCAATCAACCAGCAGATTATTCCCGCGATGGAAGAAATCAAAGATAAAAGAGCGGGCACAACAAGGGAGCTGATCATCAAAATTTTGATGAGAGTCAATTCTCTTGCATCAGTGTCATCGGTGTCGGTCATCGCCTTTTCCTCCTTAAAAATAAGCGTTG
>QLIP01017835.1_pt1 | contig 26470 bp, 23 predicted proteins | sample 1769771 | NCBI WGS metagenome assembly QLIP01 (sample SAMN09428762, study PRJNA476227) | Gut metagenome, whole genome shotgun sequencing project. | isolation source: cecum | host: Rhizomys sinensis | place: China: Jinsha town of Minqing, Fujian Province | collected 2013-09-23 | reverse complement strand
GGCCATAAAGCACTCCGCATGGCATGCGTGGGTGCTTGCACACAAAGCATGCTATGTGGGATGCTTTATGAGCGAAGCGCCCTCAAATGAAATAAAAGGTGAGCCGCGTTAGCGGCGCCGACTGCGAAGCAGGCGCTTTTATGAATTTGAGGGGCCAAACTGGTGCCGCCAGGCGGCCATAAAGCATTCCGCATGGCATGCGTGGGTGCTTGCCATAAAGCATTCACGCATACACCCGCTGGAAATAACTCCCGCCGACATTTTGCACGCACCCTTTTAAGAGCATATCCATCAATTCCATTCGAAGCTGCACTGGCGTAAACTGTGCGCCATAGCATTCCTGCGGCATTTTTTCATACAATGCGCCGACAGAGACCGGCGTCGTCCCCATGGCTTCCAAAATGCTGCGCTGGCGTTTTGACAGGCATGCATCCGCTGTTTTTTCCGGCGCACCCGTTTTCTTTTTAGGCACCGGCAGGCCAAACAACAGTTCTGGCAGACTCTCCGGCTCTGTTACAATGCCCGCGCCCTGCCAGATCATCTCGTTGCAGCCCGCGCTTAGCGCATCGCCAACCCGCCCCGGGACCGCATACACTTCTTTGCCCTGCTCTAACGCCATATCGACCGTAATGCATGTGCCGCTTTTGCGTTTTGCTTCTATGACAATGACTGCTTCCGCAAGGCCGCTGATAATCCTGTTGCGTGCAGGAAACAAGCCCGCTAACGGCTGCGTATACGGACTGTACTCCGAAAGTATCCCGCCCCGCTCCTTTAACGTTTCGTAAATCTGCCTGTTTTGCTCCGGGTAGCATACCAGGACGCCGCTCCCTAATACTGCGTAGCTTTTTCCCCCGGCCTCTATTGCCGCCTGCTGCGCGATTGCGTCAATCCCCCTTGCCATGCCGCTTATGACGCTAACGCCCGCTTTGGCCAATGCCATTGCCGTCCGCTGCGCCATCTGCTTTCCATAGCCTGAGCAGTTTCGTGCCCCGATGACGGCAGCCGCAGGCGTTTCCTCATGCGGCAGCTCCCCGATGCAATAGAGCGCGGCTGGCGCATCCTGCAGGTGCAGGAGTCGTTTTGGATAGGCGGGATGCCCAATCGGATAAAAACGGATGCCCCGCTGCCCTAACAGTGCATATTCCCGCTCCAAATCCCAGCGTTTCCTGCTTTGCACAAGCGCCGCCGCAGTTTTCCCTGGAAGGATGCCGCAAAATTCCTCTTCTTTTGCTTTGTATACCGCTTGAAGGCTGCCAAAATGCGCCCGCAGGCTGGCAGACGTGCGTGCGCCAATGCCCGGCACACAGCTTAGCCAGTGCGCATACTGCGCATATTCTATTGTGTCACATTCTGTCTTTTTTATTTGCATCTTTCCTCCGCCTTTCTATGCTGTGCGCTATTATTTCCAATAAGCCCTGTCAATGCCTTTGCAGCAGACTGCCTCGTCAATGTGTATTTTTAAGATTTTTTCGCTTTCTTCCATGTCCGCAATAGTACGCGCCACTTTCAGGATGCGATGGTACGCCCTGGCAGTGACATCCATTGTCTGGCAAAGACGCTGCAAATAGGCTTCTTCCTCTTTTCCTAACGCTGCATGGCGCAAAAGCAGTGCAGGCGTCAGCTGTGCGTTTGCCGTAATGCCCGTCCTTTCGTAACGTCTCTTTTGCATGTTTCGCGCCCGGGCGACGCGTTTTCTCATGTCCGCGCTGCCCTTTTGCCCCTTTTTCCCGGAAAGCATGTCCAGTCCGGTTTTTTCCATTTCCACGCAAATATCCAGCCTGTCCAAAAAAGGGCCTGTGATTTTGTTTAAATAACGCTGTATTTCCCATGGGCTGCAGCGGCATTTTGCCATGTCAGGATAGTAGCCGCATGGGCATGGATTCATCGCGCAGACAAGCATGAAGTCAGCCGGGTATGTATAATTTCCATGCGCACGGGCGATGTGGATCATGCTGTCTTCTAGCGGCTGGCGCATGGCATCTAGCATAGAGCGGCCAAATTCCGGCAGCTCGTCCAAAAAAAGGACACCTTTGTGGGCAAGGCTCATGACGCCGGGGCGCGGGATTTTTCCCCCTCCGGCTAGTGCCTGTACGGATATGGTATGGTGGGGATTTAAAAAAGGACGGGTTTTCATCAGTGACTGTTCCGGTTTTAACAGGCCGGACACGCTATAGATTTTAGAAACTTCCAGGCTTTCTTCTTCGGTCAAAGGCGGCAGGATGGTCGGCAGCCTTTTGGCCAGCATTGTTTTGCCGCAGCCCGGCGGGCCAAGCAGCAGAAGGTTATGAAATCCTGCGGCGGCAATCTCCATGCCCCGCTTGGCACCCTCCTGCCCGGCGACTTCTGCAAAATCAAGAAGTGCCGCGCTGTCTGTATCTGCGGCATCTTCCACGGCGGGCGGCTTAGGGGGCGTTTCTTCCTGTGGCTTTATGCCTGTCCTTAAAAAGTCCCATACGTGCTGTAAGCAGGAAGCACCGACAACTTCCACGCCCGTTACAACAGTGCCCTCTGCCTTGTTTGCATACGGGACGATGCATTTTTTGTACCCTTTTTCCCTGGCCTCTAAGACCATCGGCAAGACGCCCCTGACAGGCTTAAGCTCCCCGCCAAGGCCAAGTTCCCCGATCAGCACGGCGTCTTTTGTCTGTTCCGGCTCTAGTTTGCCAAGGGAGGCCAGCAGTCCGGCGGCAATCGGCAGATCCAGCGCTGTCCCTTCCTTTCTGACAGCCGCCGGGGAAAGGTTGACGGTAATGCGCATGGCAGGAAGCGTCACACCGGCGTTTCGCAGTGCAACGCGTACCCGCTCTTTCGCCTCTTTGACTTCGCTGCCCGGATAGCCGACAATGTCAAAGTAGGGCATTCCGCTGGAAATGTCAGTTTCCACACTGACAAGGTAGCTTGTAATTCCATGGATTGCACATGAAGTAATGGTACTTAGCATAGATTTTCTCCTTTCGTACTATAAAGCATCTTGGGTAATGATGAAATATGGATTTACTTGTACAGTATTTTAGAATGGGATAAAGAGGCGGCCGCCGGCCGCCGCAGATGATGCAGCGCCTGACAGGGAAGGGAAGGAAGAGCCTTCATGTCCTAAGCCCTGCGGCGTGGAATCCGAGTTTTAATTTCTGCAGTGCTTTCTTTTCAATACGGGATACATAACTTCTGGAAATGCCGAGTTTCCTGCCAATCTCCCTTTGCGTGGCCTCCCTCCCGTCTAAGAGCCCATAGCGCATATGGATGATCTCTTTCTCACGCTCTGTTAACAGCGTGCCGATCATCTCCGACAGCCGCCCGATGCATTCCCTTGTTTCCATCCGCTCCACAATATCGGCCTGTTCCTGCTCGATAATGTCTAACAGATTGATTTCATTTCCTTCTTTGTCCGTGCCAATCGGCTCGTACAAAGACACTTCTTTGGAAGTTTTCTTCCTTGCGCGCAGCATCATCAGCAATTCGTTGTCTATGCACCGCGCCGCATACGTTGCAAGGCGGCTTCCTTTTCCTGCGTCAAATGTCGCAACCGCCTTGATCAGCCCAATCGTCCCAATGGATATAAGATCTTCCATGTCTTCCGCCATACTTTGGTATTTTCTGGAAATATGCGCCACAAGCCGCAGATTGCGCTCTATTAAAACCTTTCTGGCTTCTTTTGCTTTTTCTTTGTCCCCTTCGCGCATCTGTTGAATATAATAAGTTTCTTCCTCTGAGGATAATGGCTGCTGAAATGTTTCCAAAAGGAGCCCCCCAAAGTCAATTTATTATATTCTATGTCATGCGCTAAAACAAAGTGCCTTTCCACATTTGGTTTCGCGGTTTAGCCAAGCAGAAACGCTGCCATTACATAATTTGCCAAGTCTAAGCCCCGCTCTGTCAGCCTAATCTGCCCTGCCGTTTCTAGCAGCCCATCCTGCGACATTTTCGCAAGCGGCATGCCATAGACTTCTTCAAGCGGCACGCCAAACTGCCTAAAAAATTCTTCCCGGCTTATGCCGGATGCCATGCGAAGGCCAAGGAACATAAATTCTTCCATCTGCTCCTTTGCCGTTAACACATGGATTTCTTCTTTTTCCCCGATACGTTCCAGCAAATCGCTGTTTTTCCAGCGTGTATTCCTTATCAGGGAAGCCGCCCCCGCGCCAAAGCCAATGTACGGCGTCCTGCGCCAGTATGCTGTATTGTGGCGGCATGCATACCCGGGCTTGGCATAATTTGAGATTTCATAACGCGTGTAACCATTTGCTGCCAAAATGCGCCCCGTGTATGCGTACATCTGCCTGTCCGTTTCCTCATCCGGCAGTGCTAATGCCATCTTGGCAAACGGCGTGCCTTCCTCTATGATCAGGCTATAAGCGGAAATATGCTCTGGATGCAGCCCTAGCACCGCTTCTAGCGTCTTAGCATAGTCCGTCTGCGACTGCCCGGGCAGTGCAGAAAGGATATCGATGTTGATATTGTCAAAACCCGCCTCTCTTGCCCATTCCACTGCCTTAAAAAACTGCGCTGGCGTATGCACCCTGCCAAGCAGGCGCAGTTCTTTTTCCAGCACGGACTGTGCGCCGATGCTTAGGCGGTTGATGCCCGCATTCCGGTAAAGGCAGAGTGCTTCTTTTGACACGGTGCCCGGATTGGCTTCTATCGTAATCTCCGGCTGCGGCGAAATGTAAAAATGCGTTTTTAGGGCATGTAAAATCTGCACGATCCATGCCGTTGGCAGCACTGTAGGGGTCCCGCCGCCAAAAAATATTGTTTCTACTGAATACTCCCGGTATTTTCCAGCTTCTTTTGCAATCTCGCCCAATAAATCCCCGACATAACGCTCCTGCACGCACCGGCTGGCAGGTGCGGACAAAAAATCGCAATAGAGGCATTTTTTTATGCAAAACGGAATATGGATATAGACGCCTAAGCCTTCCATGCGCCTTTTTCCCCCTATTTCTTATCGTCGAGCTTTAACACGCTCATAAATGCTTTCTGCGGGATTTCTACGCTGCCGATCTGGCGCATTCTTTTTTTGCCCTCTTTTTGTTTCTCAAGAAGTTTTTTCTTTCGCGTAATATCGCCGCCGTAACATTTTGCAAGCACGTCTTTGCGCATTGCCTTGACCGTTTCCCTAGCGATGATCCTCCCGCCTGATGCCGCCTGGATTGGAATTTCAAACAGGTGCCTTGGGATTTCATCTTTTAATTTCTCGCACATCTTTCTGCCGCGCTCATAGGCGCTGTCCTTATGGACGATGAACGAAAGCGCGTCCACTTCTTCCTTATTGATCAGGATGTCCAACTTTACAAGATCTGAAAGTTCATAGCCTTTTAGCTCATAATCAAACGAAGCATAGCCACGCGAACGGGATTTTAACGCATCAAAAAAATCGTAAATGATTTCATTTAACGGCAGTTCATAGCGCAGTATCGCCCGCGCCGCTTCCATATATTCCATGCCAAGATAGCGCCCGCGCCGTTCCTGGCACAGTTCCATGATCGGGCCGATAAACTCTGACGTCACCATGATTTCCGCGCTCACGACCGGCTCTTCCATATGCGCAATTTCGGAAGGGTCTGGCAGGTTTGTCGGATTGGTCAGCTCAAAGATTTCCCCGTTTGTTTTGTGCACTTTATAAATAACGCTTGGCGCGGTCGTCACAAGATCTAAGTTGTATTCCCGCTCTAAGCGTTCCTGCACAATCTCTAAATGCAGCAGCCCCAAAAAACCGCAACGGAAGCCAAAGCCAAGCGCAACGGATGTTTCCGGCTCATAGCGCAGTGCCGCGTCGTTTAACTGCAGTTTTTCAAGCGCATCTTTTAAATCAGGATATTTGGCGCCATCGGCCGGATACATGCCGCAGTATACCATGGAATTGACTTTCTTATACCCCGGGAGGGGTTCTTTGCATGGTCGGGACATATCGGTAATCGTATCGCCCACTGCGGTATCTTTGACATTTTTAATAGAGGCTGTCAGGTAGCCTACCATGCCGGCGGTGAGTTCTTCGCACGGGATGAACTGTCCTGCCCCAAAATAGCCTACTTCGACTACTTCTGCCGCCGCTTTCGTCGCGAGCATCTGTATTTTTGTCCCTTTTGCGACTCTGCCTTCCATAATGCGGCAAAAGACGATAACGCCTTTATAGGAATCGTACAGGGAGTCAAAGATGAGCGCCTGCAAGGGGTTGTCCGCACTTCCGCCGGGCGCGGGTATTTTCTTTACGATCTTTTCCAGCACTTCTTCAATGCCGATGCCATTTTTGGCAGAAATAAGCGGCGCGTCATGCGCCTCTATGCCGATGACATCCTCAATTTCTTCTATGACACGCTGCGGGTCGGCGCTTGGCAGGTCGATCTTATTGATGACTGGGAAGACATCTAGGCTGTGATCTAACGCAAGGTATACGTTTGCCAGTGTCTGCGCTTCAATGCCCTGTGCCGCGTCCACTACAAGGATTGCGCCATCGCAGGCAGCCAGGCTTCTGCTGACTTCATAGTTAAAATCGACATGGCCGGGCGTATCGATCAGGTTGAAAATATATTCTTCCCCATCCTGCGCCTTATAAATAATGCGGACTGCCTGTGCCTTGATCGTAATGCCGCGCTCTCTTTCCAAATCCATGTTGTCTAGCACCTGTGCCTGCATTTCACGGCTCGTTAAAAGTCCTGTCTTTTCGATGATACGGTCTGCCAAGGTGGATTTGCCGTGGTCGATATGCGCCACAATACAGAAATTCCTGATTTTACTTTGCTCTATTTTAGACATTGCAACCTCCATTGTCTTTATACGGTTTAGAGTCGATTATAGCATACCCGTAGAGGTTATGTCTATATAGGAAGTTTTGACTAATGCGGTCAATATCAGGCAGATGTGCAAGCCCCTCCTGTTAAAACCGAATCACTTCCGGCTCATGCGTAAATGCGCTAATGACTGCTGTGGCATTTTTCAAATAGAATACCTGTGTGTTTCCATCGTCTGCCGCATACATCTTCTGCAAGGAAGGATAAGCGTCCAGCATGGACTGCCGCGCTTCCATCCGGTCATCCTCAATCAGTTCCCCCGCTATGCGGATCCATTCGCCGTCCTTAAACGCACAGATTTCCGCTTTCGGATTTGCAATCAGCTGCTTTGATACGTCTTTGGCCTTGCCCGTCTGTATGTAGAGCCTGCCCTCAAAAATGTGCGCCGTGCCAAACGGACGCACTCTTGGCTGGTCTCCCTCCACGGTCGCTAAATAGTAGACTTGTGCGTCTTTTAAAAATTTTACTACTCGTTCCATTTAATTTACCTCCATTCTGCTGGTATGCTGCAAAGCCAATTGCCTTGGCTGCGCAATTTATTGTAACGTAAAACCGGCGGCATTGCAATAGGCAGGCATAATTCGGTTTATTCGTTAATTATGCAACTAGCATGCGTCTAACCGTATTAATATAATCTCGCCTTACATACTTATATGGTGCATAGCCTTTGTTATCGCCTTTTCATTCACTTTGGATAAATTACCAAACCATACGGATTTGATTCATTCGCTTTCAAGTTGAAACGACCGGATGTTTTCAAAGTTACCATAAATCTTCCAATACATTTACCTCTTCATGAATTGTCCAAGCATATATCTTTTCTCAATTATGTATGATTTTTACTAAAAATTCAATAATTTTCATTGAAATAAGGGACAAATATTCCTCCTGCCAGAAAGCAAACTTTCTCACCCCGCTTCCCCGTTTAATACCATTGCAAGGATATGCGCTAAGGGGTTGCAGGCATTTAAGATCTCTTCTACCGTATTCGTCTGCGCCCCAAGCTCAATCAGCAGGCTCTTAGGGCGGTAATGCATATTATAACGGTAGCCTTTTAAATAAATTTTTCTTGTAATGCCCGGATAATATTCATTGCTGGCAATCTGCATCTGAAACGAAAATGCAAGATTATCATTGACATAGGGATTGTGCAGATAGGCAATATCGCCTCTTTGGCGTGTGCGGCTTAAGCCGTTAAAAAACATAAACATCGCCGTCGGACGCCCGTTTAAATCAATCACAAGGCGGCGGTCTTTTACGACTTCATCCCGGTGCAGGTCAATGATGACTTCAATGCTTGGATTTTCTGCAAGAATCTGCTCTAACGCCGGTTCGGCATTGCTGTAAGCATAATCCCGCGCCGCAATGTCATACTGCCCCGTATGGTGCATGACAGAAAAGCCGTATTCATCCCGCAGCAGTGCGGCAAGTTTCTCCCCGGCTCCCATAATCGTCGTTGCTACGTCCCCTGGGATGGAATCGGCAAACCCTTCCTGTGAATGTGTATGGTAAATTAAAATCTGTGGCTTGTCACTGCCTTGCACAAGTTTCATATCCTTACCAAGCAGCACGTCTAAATTCAGCTGGTCTGCGCCAATTTTCGTTGTAGAATCGATCACATAAAAGGTAGTGCGCAGCTTTTCAAAATCCCGGTAATCCTCCATCTGAAATTCCACGCTCTTTTCTGCCGCCGGGACAAACACGCCCTGCTGTGCTGCCTGTTTGTTTTCCTCTTCCATCCGGTCTGTGGCCGTCTGCCCGTTTTCTGCTAAAAGTGCTTCACTCATGCTATCATCCGGCATAATGGCATTTTCCCTGCCGCCTTCCCCGTCCCATCCTTCTTCCCTTGCAAGCAAGAGCGCATACGTGCTTTTGCTCTCCGACTGTAAAGAATAACCGTAACGACTGCGGCAATAGCCGTAAAAAGGTATGTATGAGGCAGCCGTTTCAAAAAACCACTCCCACAGGCTTTCCTGCGCCTTTTCCTGATTGGCAAACGCCAGTGCCGGCATCTGGATTTCCATCATCTTTTCTTCCATATGGCCAATGAGTGCCGTTTTTATGGAAAGCGGCTGTTTTTCCAGACTGCTGCCGTCAGAGTGCAGATTTTTCCACATGCAGAATGCCATAAGGAAAATCCATGCAAACATAACAGTTGTTTTTTTAATTCTTTTCGGCTTCCTGTTATAATACAACGCTACACCCCTGCATCCGCATCGCTGCGTCTATACAGACAAGTGTATGCCAGCTTTTTGTCCATTATGCCATCTAAAGCAGCAGCTACATGTCCAGTGCCATATTTAACGCCTCAGAAATCGTATAACCAAGCCTTTTGACCGTTTCGTCAATGTCCTTGCTTGTCACATACATGTTATTTAATTCCGACAGGCATCCATCCAGTTTCCTGCCCGTTGCATCATTTACAATCGTTGCCGCATCCACGACAGTCGGAACGCCAATGGCAATGACCGGGATGCCAAGGCTTTCTTCCGTCAGCTCCCCTCTGTGGTTGCCAACGCCGGAACCTGGATGGATCCCCGTATTGCTGACCTGGATCGTCCTGTTTAGGCGTTTCGTGCTCCTTGCCGCAAGCGCATCCACAACGATTACAACATCTGGATTTGTCTGCTCAATCACGCCCTTTATAATCTCGACCGTTTCCATGCCGGTCTTTGCCATAACGCCCGGCACGATGCTGCTGACCATATGCATCTTTTCCTTATTATAAGCAGCCTTCCCGTACTCCTTTACGACATGCCTCGTAATCATCAGATTGTCCACGACATTAGCGCCTAGCGCATCCGCCGTCACATCGCGGTTGCCAAGGCCGACAACAAGCACCGACTGTTCTTCTTTGATCTTTGGGATAATCCCTTGCAGCTGCTTGGACAATTCCACAGAAATTTCCCTGTGGTAATCCTCGTCCGGCTCTGGCATCCCCGGGGCTTCTAACGTAATGTAAGTTCCCATCGGCTTTTTCATCGCCTTTGCCGCGTTCATCGTATCAATGACGACCCGCGTCACCTTCACTTCGCTTTTTTCCTTATAATATTCTTCCACACGCACGCCGCGCAGTTCCCCGTCTGCATCTTCTATGCTTTCCCTCGCCTCTAGCGCAAGGTCTGTCCTAATTTTAAAAACGCTCATCTGTCCATCCTCTTTTTTTATGCTGCTATATATTTTTTACAGAAAAAAAAATTTTATGTATTGACAGATATTTTTCTATCCACTACAATATATGCGTATGTGTACATTAGACTGTCCGTGTCCGGCTTTAATGCGACCATATAGATGCAAGAATGACTTTACAATATGGGAGGTGTGAATCTTGGCTAACATCAAATCTGCTAAAAAGAGAATTTCCGTTATCAAAACTAAAACTGAAAGAAACAAGGCGATAAAATCTGCTACGAAAACTGCAATCAGGAAAGTACATGCCGCCATTGCAGCCAATGATAAAGAGGCAGCAGCAGAAGCTTTGTCCCGTGCAGCATCGGCAATTAATAAAGCTGCTTCTAAAGGGGTATATCATAAGAATACTTCTTCCAGAAAAGTTTCCAGATTGAGCAAAGCCGTAAACCGGATGGCATAGTCCTCTTGCACAGCCGGGTATTTTCATAGATTAGGACTAACAGCCCATACCGTCATATGGGCTGTTCTTTACGTTAAAAACCAAATCTTTTACCACTTCCCCTGCTAAGAGCAGGCCTGCCACAGAAGGAACGAACGCAATGCTTCCGGGCACCTGCTTTTGGCGCGGGGCATCTTCTAACACGCCAGATGTTTCTTGTGTGCCATGTTTTACCGGCATTTCTTTGGAATAGACGACCTTACAGCGGCTGATGCCTCTTTTTTTTAATTCCCGGCGCATTACTTTTGCAAGCGGGCAGACCGACGTTTCGTAAATATCCGCAATCTCAAACGCAGCCGGATTGCATTTATTGCCCGCGCCCATGCTGCTTATGACAGGCGTCATAGCCTCCCCTGCCCGCACAATCAGCGCAAGTTTGGCCGTCACGGTATCTACCGCGTCAATGATATAGTCGTAGGCTGCAAGGTCAAACTGCCCCGCCGTTTCCGGAAGGTAAAAACACGGGTGCGCCGTCACAGCACAGTCCGGGTTGATATCCGCAATTCTTTCTTTCATGACATCCACTTTGCGCCTTCCAATCGTACTGCGCAGCGCAATGATCTGCCTGTTTAAATTGCTTTCGCTGATGCTGTCATGATCGATCAGGGCAATATGCCCGACGCCGCTTCGCGCCAGTGCTTCCACTGCATAGCCGCCAACGCCGCCGATGCCAAATACCGCCACGCTTGCCGCAGCAAGTGTCCGCAGTGCTTCTTTCCCAAGCAAAAGTTCTGTCCTTGCAAATGCTTCTTTCACGTTCGTGCTCCTATTGACAACATATGTTTTTATAACACAAGCTATTATAACATATGTTTTCTTATTTCTTCTGCGCTCTGTGCACTCAAATATGCTGGCGGGATATCAAATACGGTCTTGCAGCCTTTCTGGCCTTCCTGCCCTAACCGGTAAGCAGCCCTTGCATAAGCAGTCAGTACAGATGCCGTAAATTCCGGGTTGGAGTCTAGTTTCAGGCTGTATTCGACAGTGTGCCTGTTTTCTCCGTTCCAGCCCGTCTTTCCGCTTCGGATGACAAAGCCGCCATGCGGGATTGCGCTATGCTCCCTTTGCAGCTCTTCCATGCTGATAAAGTGCACCGTCGTTTGATAATCGGCAAAATAATTCGGCATCGTCTTAATCTCCCGCTCTATCCTGGCAAGATCTGCCCCTTCTTCTGCCACAACATAACATTCCCTTGTATGCTTCTGCCCGGCGCTAAACCCGGGATCTTCCCCGCTTCTGACTGCTGCAAGCGCCTCCTGGATAGGAACGGTGTACTGCCTTGCGTCCAAAACGCCCGCAACCCTGCGAATCGCATCGGAATGCCCCTGGCTGACGCCTTTGCCCCAGAAAGTGTTCTCTCTGCCATCAGGCAGGATGGCCGCAGCATACAGCCTGTTTAATGAAAACATGCCCGGGTCCCAGCCAACGGAAATAATGCCAATATGTCCGCTTTTCTTCGCCGCAGCGTCCACTGCCGCAAAATGCTCCGGTATTTTCGCATGGGTGTCAAAGCTGTCCACGACATGGAATGCCGCCGCATATTCCGGCGTCTGCTTTGGCAGATCGGACGCACTTCCGCCGCATAGGATCATGACATCAATTTTCCCTTCCCAATCCGGTGCTTCTTTTGCCGCACAGACCGGCACGCCCTTTGTTAAAATTGAGAGCGTTTCCGGCGCACGCCTTGTAAAGACTGCCGCAAGCTCCATATCGGGAGCCGATTTTACCGCACACTCAACCCCTCTTCCAAGGTTGCCATATCCTGAAATTCCAATTTTAATGCTCACGCTGATCGCCTCATTTCTATTGTATTTATCTTTTGCTGTTTTTCCTGCTTTTTCATTTTATCACTCCGCTGCCTTGTTGTCTATCGTTTTGATGGCCTGCTGCAAATTTGCATGCCACTTTGACGATTAGATATATATTCTATCGGATGTGCGCTAAAACAGCCGGTTGGCGAAAGCTCGTCTCCCGGCTGTTTTTAATGCACACGGGCGCATAAGGAAATTAGCTGCTTCGCAGCATGCGCCCGGCGCGGCAGACAGGGAAGATAAGTCTTCCCTGCTTTATTGCACACATACTATTTTTCTTTGAATGTGGCACATGTCGTCTGCCCGCATTCACATGCGCCGTTGCCATAAATGTCCACATGCTTTGCAACACATTTGTAATTGACATTGTGGGCGCAGTCAGATGCTTCGCAGTCAATGCTGATTGTCCTGCAAGGATGCTCTAATGCACTTGTATACGATTCTCCCCGTTGCTTTGCAAAACTTTCGCAGCATGTTTTCCCTTCCGTATCTGCATGCCTTCCACCAACCATAATGTCGCCTTTGCAGCAGCAGTCGCTTTTGTTATACACACAACTTCCTACTTTGCAGTTTAATTCTGCCATACGCTACCTCCTGTTTTGGGTTTGCCCTGTTTTTTATTTAGTATGGCAGCAATTTTACTATTTTATACTTGGCAGATATATTTTATACCGTTTCATGCTTCCTGCGGCACTTCTGCCCGTCTTTCTTTTATGCGTATCTCCCGGCATATGTCCGTAATAAAGGCATCCAGCGTCTTTTGCCCTTCGTCTCCTGCAAAACGGCTTCTGACAGATACCAGCCCTTCTTCTTCCTCTTTTTGTCCGACAATGAGCATATACGGCACTTTCTGCAGCCTTGTTTCCCGGATTTTATAGCCGATTTTTTCGGAACGGTCGTCCACTGTGGATAAAATGCCGTTTTCCTTTAACTGGCTGTCCACTTTTGCAGCATAATCTGCATATTTTTCGGAAATCGGCAAAACGCGCACCTGTTCCGGGCATAGCCATGTCGGGAATTTGCCCGCATACTTTTCAATCAGCCACGCCAACGTCCGCTCATAGCATCCCATGGAAGTTCTATGGATAATGTAGGGGCGGACTTTTTCGCCGTGCTCATCCACATAATACATATCAAACTGCTCTGCCAAAACAGCGTCCCATTGGATTGTGATCATCGTATCTTCTTTTCCATAGACGTTCTTTGCCTGAATATCGACTTTTGGCCCGTAAAAAGCAGCTTCGCCGTCCGCTTCGTAAAAATTGATGCCCAGCTCATTTAAAATATCCCGGATGTGTCCCTGGGTTTCTTCCCAAACTTTAGGCGTGCCGATATATTTCTGCTGGTTAGCAGGATCCCACTTGGACAGGCGGTAAGTAACGTCTTCTTCCACGCCAAGCGTTTCCAGGCAATATTTTGCAAGCGCGAGGCAGTCTTTAAATTCTTTCACCATCTGATCCGGCCTTACGATCAAATGCCCTTCAGAAATTGTAAATTGGCGCACACGCGTTAAGCCATGCATCTCGCCGGAATCTTCATTTCGAAAAATTGTCGAAGTTTCGCCATAGCGCAGCGGCAGGTCGCGGTAAGATTTCTGCCCTGTTTTATAAACATAATACTGGAACGGGCATGTCATCGGACGAAGGGCAAAAACCTCTTTGTCCGTTTCCTCATCCCCTAACACAAACATGCCTTCTTTGTAATGATCCCAATGCCCGGAAATGCGGTAAAGGTCGCTTTTTGCCATCAAGGGCGTCTTTGTCCTGACATAACCACGCCTTTCTTCCTCATCTTCAATCCATCGCTGCATCGTCTGGATCATTTTTGCGCCTTTTGGCATGAGCAGCGGAAGCCCCTGTCCGATGACGTCCACTGTCGTAAACAGCTCCATCTCACGCCCGAGTTTATTGTGGTCGCGCAGTTTGATATCTTCTAAATGCTGTAAATATGCCTCTAACTCTTCTTTTTTTGGAAATGCAGTTCCATAAATCCTCTGGAGCATGGCGTTTTCCGATTTTCCCCGCCAATATGCACCAGATGATGAGATCAGTTTGAATGCCTTGATCTGTTTTGTGCTCATCAGGTGCGGACCGGCGCACAAATCCACAAAGCTCCCCTGGCTGTAAAAAGAAATTTCCGCATCTTTTGGCAAATCACGTATCAGTTCTACTTTATACGGCTCTCCTTTTTCCTCCATGAATTTCATGGCTTCTTCCCGGGGCATCGTAAAACGCTCTAGTTTCGCCCCTTCTTTTATAATCTTTTTCATCTCCGCTTCCAGGCGGTCTAAGTCTTCCCTGGAAAATGGCTCATGCGCAAAGTCGTAATAAAATCCAGTATCAATGCTTGGCCCAATGGCAAGTTTCGCATCTGGGAACACCCGCTTGACTGCCTCTGCCAATACATGGGAAACGGTATGGCGCAATACTGCCAGCCCTTTTGCATCGTTTGCCGTCAGGATATTTAACGCGCAGTCACCATCTAGCACGGTCCGAAGATCCACTGTTTTCCCGTCCACTTCCCCTGCGCACGCCATGCGGGCAAGCCCTTCGCTGATATCCGCCGCGATTTCAATGACAGACTTTGGCTGTGCGTACTCCTTTGCCGATCCGTCCTTTAACGTAATCTTCATGGCTTTTATCCCCTCTTTTCCGTTTATGCCTTATCGGTGCAGCCGCATTCCTGGCTGTTTTTTTTGCGGTTTGCTTTGCTTCCTGTAACGATTATTTTGCGCGTGCAGGGCGCATGGCATAAGCCAATCACAATTCCCGCAAGAAGGCACAAAGCACCCGCCATGAAAAGTTCCCTCCGCTGTATCGTAATTTCTCCCGCTAATAAACCGGATGCCGTTTCTTTTAATTTCATTACATTCTTTTCCATATGATCTCTCCTTTCTTAAATCAAGTTAACCGTATTTTAGAATAAAATACGGTTTCTGTAAAGATATTTTTGTGTGAATCCTTGAAAATGAATTTTGTCAATAGTTTTGCGCCATATAACACTTGCCACGGAAAAAACAGCCGTTATATAAAATAACGGCTGTTTTTTCATATTACTCGCTCATTTACTGCTTCTTTAAAATATTTTTCTTATAAAACGCATATGCTTCTTCCCATGCGTCCCTATTCTCCGGCTGGTAAACCACAGGCTGCTCAGAATTTGCAATCACTGCCCTAGCTTCCTTTAAATCCTTCAAAATGCCTTTAGACATCAGCTGGATTGCGATATTGCCAAATACTGTGGCTTCCACAGGGCCTGCAATCACAGGTATCCCGCTGGCATATGCCGTAAATTTGCAAAGCAGCTTGCTTTGGATTCCGCCGCCTACCATATGGATCGCATGATAGTCCCTGCCTGTGCACAGGCTGATCTCCTCTAATGCATACCGGTACTTAAGCGCCAGGCTCTCATTGATGCAGCGTACAACCTCTCCTTCTGTTTGCGGCACTTTCTGCCCGGTACGCACACAGTACTCCCTGATGCGCCCGGGGATATCGCCAGCCGGTGTAAATTCCGGTGCATCTGGATCGATAAAGCAATAAAACGGCTCTGCCGCTTCCGCCAGCTCTTCCAATTTAGCGAAGCTATACTCCCTGCCTTCCCGTATCCACTGCCTCCGGCTCTCTTGGATGAGCCATAGGCCGATGATATTTTTTAAGAAAGACGTCTTGCCGCCTGTGCCCGTTTCATTTGTAATATTTAATTCTTCTGACTGCTTTGTCAAGACCGGCTTATCCAGTTCCGTGCCAAACAGTGACCATGTGCCGCAGCTGACAAAGATGAACTCCTCTTCCTTTGCTGGCACTGCCGTCAGCGCACACTGCGTATCGTGCCCTGCCACTGCAATCACATCCATCCCGTCAAGCCCAAGCTCTTCCCGTATCTCTTTGCGCAGCGGGCCAAGCAGCGTCCCGGTAGGCACTACTTCCGTCAAAATCCTTTTCGGAATGCCAAACTTATCTGCGACCTCTTCTACCCAGCCGGGCTGATGCGGATTGCTCATCTGCGTTGTCGATACGATAGACCGCTCGCTCTTTTTTACGCCGGATAAGAAATAATTGAACAAATCCGGCATCAATAGCATACAGTCTGCCCGGCCAAGAAGCTCCGGGCGCTGCTCTTTTAACGCCAAAAGCTGGAATGCGGTATTGATCTCCATAAACTGATTGCCCGTCATTTCATAAAACTTTTCCCGGGGAATGAGCGCAAAACTTCTCTCTACCGTCCCCTGCGTCCTGCCATCGCGGTAATGCACCGGATTTTCCAAAAGATATCCTTTTTCATCCAAAAGGCCAAAATCCACGCCCCAGGTATCTACGCCGATGCTGTCCGCGCCGCCATAAGCCTTTGCTTTCACCAGTCCTTGTTTGATCTCATAAAACAGGCGCAGCACATCCCAATACATCGTGCCGTTTAAAATGACAGGATCGTTGGAAAAACGGTGAATTTCTTCTGCCGTAATCTTATGGCCGTTGTAAGTTCCAAGCATGACCCTGCCGCTTGATGCCCCAAAATCAATTGCAAGAACTTTCGTTTCTTTTTGAACTGTATCCATTCTCATCCTCCATGTCAAAGCATTATCAGATTATTTATAAAGCGGCCCGTATGTCTGGCAGGCCCTGAAATCCTGGCCTTCTTTGTCCATGCCAAATGCACTCCATACTGCAGGCCTGAATATTTTTTCTGCCGGGACATTGTGCATTGCAACCGGGATCCTTAACATAGCGCACATCGTGATTAAATCCGCGCCAATATGCCCGTAGCTTATTGCGCCGTGGTTTGCGCCCCAGTTATTCATTACATCATACGCGCTCTTAAACGCGCCTTCGCCCGTCGTCCTTGGTGCAAACCATGTGCAAGGCCATGTATAATCTGTGCGTTTCCAAAGTACATCCGTTACTTCTTCCGGAAGTTTCACAGTCCAGCCCTCTGCAATCTGCAGCATGGGGCCAAGACCCTTTACAAGATTTAACCGGATCATCGTCACCGGCATCTGCGCCTCTGTCACAAAGCGGGAAGAATAGCCGCCGCCCCTAAAATAGCCAAAGTCTGCCGCATTCCATGTCGTAGCGTTAAGGATGGCCTCCTGGTCTTCTTTTGTCACTTCATACCACGGCTTCATCACGCCGTTTCCATCCGCATCTTTTGCCTGTCCGTTAGCGTCCAGACATGCCGCGCCCGAATTGATCAGATGGATGAAGCCGCCCGCCTCTTTTGCAACGCCTTCCACATCGTATCCGGTTGCTTTCTTTACCGCCTCAGGGCTCCAATAAGTACGCACATCCGCAAAAATCTGCGCACGGTTTGTAAGCAGCTTCATAAACAGCATGCCAAGGCCGTTTAAAACGTCATTTTCCGTTGCCAGAATGTACGGCTCGCGTGCACCGTTCCAGTCAAAGGAAGTATTTAACAGTGCCTCTGGAAAATCGCAGTTAGGATAGAAGTCTGTCCACTGCCTCTGCCCCTGGAAACCTGCGGCGATCGCATTGTGGCCAACCATCTCCTCTTCCCTGCCTTCTGGCAGATTCGGATTGCCATTCATCAAATCTTTGATGATAATCATCATCTTTACGACAAATTCCCAGTCTTCTTCTTTCTTTTTTGCTGATTTTTGCACGGATTCCGGATTCTTGTCGAATCCTTCTTTGCATTTTTCCTTTGTCCATGCCATCGCTTTTTCAAATTCTGCCTTATCGTAAATTTCTTCTGTCATGCGGCGGATGATCTCTACTTCATCTACAGATTCCACGCGCATGCCAAGGTATTCCTCAATAAACGCCGGATCAATGATCGAGCCGCCGATGCCCATGCAGATAGAGCCAATCTGTAAGTAGGATTTTCCACGCATCGTTGCCGCAGCCACTGCAGCGCGTCCAAAGCGCAGGAGCTTTTCTACTACATCTTCCGGTATATCCACAGCGTCTGCATCCTGCACGTCATGCCCATAAATGCCAAATGCCGGAAGGCCTTTTTGTGCGTGCGTTGCCAAAACGCTTGCCAGATAAACGGCACCCGGCCTTTCCGTTCCGTTAAATCCCCATACGCCTTTGATCGTCATAGGATCCATATCCATCGTTTCTGCGCCATAGCACCAGCAGGGCGTTACAGTTAACGTAATGGAAACGCCTTCTTTTTTAAACTTTTCTGCACATGCGGCAGTTTCGCCAACACGCCCAATCGTCGTATCCGCGATCACCACTTTGACTGGCTCGCCGTTGGAATATTTTAGATTCTCAGTGAAAAGCTTTGCAGCGGCTTTCGCCATATTCATTGTCTGGTCCTCTAACGATTCCCTTACTTTCAGGTACCCCCTCCGCCCATCGATCGTAGGCCTGATACCGATTACTGGATAATCCCCAATCATTCTGTTTTCTGCCATTTGCCATTACCTCCTTATAAAATATTTTTTCATTTTCTGCGTCTGTTATAATAAATATGATAATATCACTCGCTTTATCAAGTGTATTGTGGTATAATAGTATAATTTATAACAATATTCACTTGCAGGAGAAAAATATATGCTCTATTTAGATTACAATGAAAAACAAATGCACGGCACGAAAGAATTTCCCGTTGCCTTTTACCATGTTGACAGCAGCCATCCCCGCTATGAAATGCCTTTCCATTGGCATAAGGAGTACGAGATCGGCCAAGTATTAGAAGGAGAGTTCTGCCTGATGCTCTCGAACGCGGAAATGACCGTCCGGTGCGGCGAAAGTTTCCTGATTCCAAGCGGTGCCATCCACGGCGGCATGCCAAAGGATTGCATCTATGAATGCCTCGTATTTGATCTCGACCTGCTTTTTCTCCATGCGGATGTCTGCCGCAGCTACTTAAAAAAGATCAAGCATCAGGATATCACCGTACACCCTGTCATTACAGCAGAACATTCTGCCATATGCGCCATCATGGACAAAATCTTTGCCGCCATGTCTGCGCCCGCCCCGGGCTATGAGCTGTCCGCCATTGGTCTTTTGCTCGAATTGTTCGGCCTTATTTTCCGCGAGGAATGCTATACGGATACTGCTGCAGCCTACGCGTCCCCTTACCGCCACACCGAGCAGCTAAAGCCGGTCTTTGAGTATATCGAAAACCACTATGCCGCAAGCATCAGCTTACAGCAGCTTTCCCAGATTTCCGGTATGTCGCCAAAATACTTCTGCCGGTATTTTCATACGATCGCCCATAAAACGCCGATGGATTACTTGAATTATTACCGTATTGAACGCGCCTGCGCCATGCTGTGTTCAACCGACCTTCCAATTACTGCCGTCGCGTATGACTGCGGTTTTAATGACACTAGTTACTTTATTAAGCTCTTTAAAAGGTACAAACACATCACACCCAAGCAGTACCAGCTTCAGGCCAACAATCCAAACACCTCTTCTATGCGTGCTTCATTTTAGAGAGGGACAAGGCTGCTTGCCTGTCCCTCTCCCTGATAACCAAATTTTATTTTTTTACTGTGGCATGATTTTACGCAAATTCTGCTTTTTGCTCATCCCCGCTTACATCAGTCATACAGGTTGGGAGCGATGGAATCATCATCAATGTTCTTATCATCATACCAGTAACCTTCTGTCGGGATATCTGCTACTGTTTCGCCATTAGCGATTTTCGTTAATGTTTCAATCGTCTTGATACCCATTGCTAAAGGAGACTGTGTAACCGCGCCAAACATTCTACGGTCCCTGATTGCCGCTTTGATTACGGAGCCTGCGTCAAAACCTGCTGCCAGGATGTTGCCAGCTGCAGCGTCGCTGCCTAATACGCTCAAGTTGTCGTTTGCAGTTAAGATACCTTCTGCTGCAACCTGGTTGGAGCCAAATACGCCGATCGTATCTGCTTTATTTAAAATAACAGATGCTTCTGTTGCGCAAAGCTCAACTGTCGTCTGTGCAGGAACAGCTACTTCAATGATGATGTCTGCTGCTTTCTCGTCGCCTTTGTCTTTACAGTTGTTTACATAATACTCATTGCCTACTACTGCAACTTTCTTGCCGTCAGCAGCTGCCAGTTCTGTAAACTTGTCAATGAAGCCAAGGCCACGGCCTGTGATGGATTCAGAAGTTGCTTCCTGGTTTACTTCACCAACGCGTACCGGAGCGGTAGCATTTGCGATAACATCCTTTAATGCTGCATACAGATTCTCAGCTGCGGTTGCGCCTGCGCCATAGTTATCTGTAGCAATCGTGGAGTAAACAGAGCCAGCCGGAGCCTTCGGAATGCCAGAGTCAAATAATACTACCGGGATGCCTTTGTCCATAGCTGTCTGCAGTGCATCAAGGCATGCATCCTGATCGCATGCTGCAAGGCCGATGCCGTCAGGAGCGTTGTTGATCGCGCTGTTTAACATATTTACCTGGTCAGCAATGTCAGATTCTGCATTAGGGCCTGTACAATTTGCTGTTACGCCTAATTCCGCTGCTGCCTGGTCAACGCCCTTTACAGCTGCCTGCCAGTAAGAAGACTGGTAGCTCTTTACAATAATCTCAAATGTATAGCCGCCGCCAGCTGTTTCCGGTGCCGGTTCTTCTGCAGGCGCTTCTGCAGGTTCCTCTGCAGGTGTTTCCGCAGGTGCCTGTGCAGGCTCCTGCGCCGGTTTCTTTGCACAGCCAGCCAGCATCGTTGCTGCCATAGCTGCACACATAACTACTGCTAAAACTTTCTTTTTCATTTTTTTCCTCCTTAAATTATTTGGTTATCTTTATATGATGTCATATGGATGGCCTGCTGCATTTGCCTATGCCAAGTTTGCTCGAATATAGGCAGATTTGCAGCATGCCACGTTGCATGACTTCATACCGCCACTTATACTGCCTGTGCTTTTTTCTTCTTTATAATATCAACCATAACCGCGCCAATCAATACTAGGCCGGTAATGATCTGCTGCCAGTTTGCCTGTAAGCCGATATAAGGAAGGCCCGTCTTTAACAGACAGATGACAAATACGCCAAGCAGCGAGCCTGTGATGCTCCCTACGCCGCCGGAAGCGGAAACGCCGCCGATGATCGCGCCGCCGATTGCTTCCAGTTCAAAGCCCGCCCCCGTGCCAGGCTGCACGGTCGAGAAAACTGCGGAATATGCGATGGATGCCAGCCCTGCAAAAAATCCGGCGATCACATACGCCATCACATGATAGAATTTTACATTGATGCCCGATAAAATCGTTGCCTCTTTGTTGCTTCCAATCGCAATCGTATACCGTCCAATCTTCGTATGGTTTAATACAAAGGACATTACAGCCACAAGAAGCAGCACCCATAGGAAACCAAGCGGATACTTTACATTCCCGATGGTAACCTTGAAAAGGTTTCGAAACCAGCTTCCCGGCATGCCGCTTGTCGGCCACGAAATGCCAAAGCCCTTCGAACAGATCGAGCCAAGCCCACGCGTGATCATGCACGTACACAGCGTAGCAAGAAACGGCGGCAGATTGGCAAAGGAAACTAAAAATCCATTGAGCAGCCCGATCGCCACGCCAAAGAGCACCGATACCAAAAGCCCTGCCCCAACAGGCCAGCCGCCATGGATGACAAGGTAGCCGCCCGCTAGCGAATAGCAGATTAGGCCCGTGCCAATGGAAAGGTCCACGCCGCCGGTAATGAGCGGAAACGTCACGCCAACCGCCATCAGCGCGATATAATAGGAATAATCCATGATACTAAGCACGGTCGTATACTTTCTGAAGTTTGCACTGAAAATGCTAAAAAACGCAAACAGCACGATCACGACCAAAAAAACGATGATTTTCTGACTTTCCGGTCCGGAAAAAATTGACTTTTTCTTTCCTGCCGATGTATTCACAACATTACCCATCTTCTTGTCCTCCTATATATCTCTTGTTGCCATATTCATGATGGATTCCTGAGAGGCTTCGGAGATGTCGATTTCCCCCGTTTTCTTTCCCTCGCACATAACAACGATACGGTCGCTCATCCGCAATATTTCCGTCATTTCGGAAGATATCATGATAATCGCTTTCCCTTCTTCCGCAAGCCTGTTCATCAGCTTGTAGATTTCGTTTTTTGCGCCGACGTCGATGCCCCTGGTAGGCTCATCGAAAATCAGGATGTCACAGTTGCGTATCAGCCATTTTGCAATGACTACCTTCTGCTGGTTGCCGCCTGAAAGGTTGACCACAAGCTGGTCTACGCCCGGCGTTTTTGTCGCTAACGACTCTACATAATCGTTGGAGATCTTGTTTTCTGAACGTTTATTGATAAACAAACCTTTCACAAAATTTTCAAGCGTCGCCATCGTCGAATTTTCCGCAACCGATTTCTGCACGACGATGCCAAAACGCTTCCTGTCTTCCGACAGATAGCCAATCCCGTATTTTACCGCATCCTGCGGGCTGTTGATCTCCACTTTCTTTCCGTTTACATAAATAGTTCCGCTCGTCTTTGGATCCGCCCCAAAGATTGCGCGTGCGGTTTCCGTCCTGCCCGCTCCCATCAGGCCTGAAAATCCAAGGATTTCCCCTTTATGGAGTTCAAAACTTACATTGTTTACCATTCTTCCTGCGTTCAGGTTTTCCACTTTCAGTACGACGGGCGCATCTTTTGGCACTTTGCTCTCCGTCTTGGGATCTTCATAAATGACGCGGCCGACCATCATGTTGATAATATCGTCCTTCGTGCATTCACTCGTAATCAGCGTGCCGACATAGCCGCCGTCGCGCATAACGGTTACCCGGTCCGTAATGACTTTAATCTCGTCCATGCGGTGGGATATGTAAACAATGCCAAGATTTTGCTTCCGCAGATCGCGGATAATCTTAAAAAGCTCGTCAATCTCGGCCTCTGTCAGTGCTGCGGAAGGCTCGTCGAAAATAATGACTTTCGCTTTGTGTGAGATCGCTTTTGCAATTTCACACATCTGCTGCTTGCCGACAGTCAGATTGCTCATTGTTTCCGTCGGATCGATGTTGATATTTAATTTTTGAAAAAGTTTAGCTGCTTCTTCGTTCATTTTCTTATCATCGATGCGGATGCCGCTTTTAAACTCCCGCCCGATGAAAATATTTTGTGCAACCGTCAAATGCCCAAGCATATTCAGCTCCTGGTGCACGATAACAATGCCCGCGTCCTGCGCTTCCCGCGTATTGTGGAACTCTGTTTCCCTGCCTTCAAAAACGATGCTGCCGGAATCCTTTGTATAAATTCCCGTAAGCACTTTCATCAGCGTCGATTTGCCAGCGCCGTTTTCTCCCATCAGCGCATGCACTTCGCCTTTTCTGACTTCAAAATTTACGTGGTCGAGCGCATGTACGCCCGGGAAAGATTTATCTATGTCCTTCATTGTTAAGATGATTTCGCCCATTCTTTTACCTTCGCCTTTCCAGATTTCCCATAGTCATTTTCCGATTGCAGAAACATTACGTCCGCCTGCGTCTTGTGACAACGTCTGTATACACTGCCACGATAACAATGATGCCGGTAATAATAAGCTGGTAATCTTTTGTAAAGCCAATCGCCAGTATGCCTTCCTGCAAGAGCGCGATAATAAACACGCCGATCACCGTGCCGCTGATAGACGCTAAGCCGCCCGCCATGGACGTTCCGCCCATAACGCATCCGGCAATGGCTTCGTTGTTGTACTGGTCGCCATACCCGGGCTGTACGGTCGTATATGCCGCTACGAAGAAAATGGCAGCAACGCCGACTAAAATGCCGCACAGGACATACGCCAGCATTTCCCATTTTTTCACGTCTACGCCAGAAAGCCTTACCGCTTCTTTATTGCTTCCAAGGCTTAATATGTAACGTCCCGCTTTCGTCTGGTTTAAGATAATGGAGCAGACAACCGCAACAACAAGGAAAATCACAAGCCCTGTCGGAAAATTCCCCGTCTTTACAAGGCTGCGGTACCAGCCGTTTGCGTCTACAGACTGCGGCCAGCTGACAGACTGCGTCTTTGTAAATACGGACGCAAGCCCCTTTGCAATATTCATGCTCGCCATCGATATAATAAAGGGAGGGACTGTGCAATACGCTACAAAATAGCCGTTGAAAATCCCAAACAATACGCCTACAAGAATGCTGATGAACAAACTTAGCAAAAGCGGAACGCCGTAACTTGTCAGACAGTAACCGGCAACGAGCGCACAGCAAAACATTACCGGCCCAATCGAGAAATCAATGCCGCCGGTAGCGATGACAAAGGTTACCCCCAATGACAAAAATCCAAGAAAATACGCATAATTTAATGCACTCATAATTCTCTGTATCCCGGCAAACTTAGCACTGAGCATACAGAAAACGGCATACATCAATATAAGGACGCCGCATAATACGATTCTGTTGATCCCAATTTTTTTCACAATTGGATTCTGCTTGATTTTTTCCAATTTTCTTCCTCCCAATCATAAGTCTTTTGTGGCATAATCCTTTACTTTCCAGCGTCAACGCACAGGTTTTCCCCAATCAGCCCAAGCGGGCTATCCTTCGGAAGTCCCCCGTCCGGGTGCCCAAGGAGCCATTTGTTTTTCGCTGTTATGTGCGCATCCTCGCCGCCCGCATGTGATTCATCCAAGTCTAAATTTGTCCCTTTTGGAAGCACGATCGCCACTTTAAAACCGTTTCCGCCTACGCCGCATGGCGCATAATGGAGCGTTGTGGCATAAAGCTCCACCGCCATCCCCGCAGGCAGCAAAAATGCTTCCACTAAGGACGTATCGTATGTAAATTCCTCCGTAATGTCCTGCTGGCGTCCCACAAGCAAAATGGCATCTGTTGCAGCAATGTTGACTTCCGAACTTTTATGATATTCCAATGCGTTTAACATCGAATTATGCCCATTGCAATAACCGACCTGCAGCTGTATTTCCCCAAAGCATTTCACTGCAAGCTCCTTTGCTGCGGGAAGCGCTTCAAGCGCCAAAAGGCCCGGGACATACGCTACCCCTTCCGGCAGCAGCGTTTCTTTTTCCAATACCGCAGTCATTTCCGTAAAATCAATGTCTGCCACAATTCTTCCATATTTCTTAAAACCAGCATCTGTCACATGATAAACTTCCATTCTGTCACCCTTCCTTTCTGTACGCTTTCAAATAGGCTCTTGCCAATTCTTTCAAAAATCATTATAATGTCATTGACTTCCACAAGCGGCATCTGATCCCGCCCCTGGAGCCATTTAATCTCACGCAAATAAGGGAGGACACTATGAAACCATCCAAACAGACCCTATTAAAAATATGCTTTCCCCTGCTTGCATGTGCACTCGTTCTTATATGCATTTTTGCATGCTTTTTCTATCTAAAAGGCAGATCCGGCGCACCTGTATCGCCGTTTTCTGCTGCGTCCTGGGACGCTTCGCCCGATGAGTCTGCCAGCCTGGAAGGAAGCGCCGCTGTAACATATGACTCCGTATACGGCGGCATATGCTACACTTACCCGCACACGTATGAAAATCTTCCCGGTACTATCAAATATATGTTCGACGATAAAGAACAGCTGTTATGCATCGCTTGGACATACACTTCCGACAATGAAGAGGAACTTTACGATATTTACCGTAGCATTGAAGAATCCGTAGAGGCGCAGACTGCCAAAGAAGCGCAGACAACGGATAAAACCTCCAATACCGGGCATGTATGGTATCGTAAGGACGGAAACATCATCGTAAGCCTTATGATCACTTCCAACTTAAAAGCGCTCCAGTATTCTTTCCTTCATCCGGACATATCCAGCCCGCCGCAGGAGTGAACATAACTTCGCTTAATTTATTATAATATCATTATCTTGTTTTTTAAATTGAAAATCTTACAAAAAAGGGGTAAAAATCTACTGAAAAGCGGTAAAAAATCGTCGTCCCCATAGGCAAACGAATGCCCCGGGCTATGGCCGGATTCGTATTGGGATTCAAGTCCTTTGGACTTTGCCAATGATATCCCCTTTCACTCAAGCATTATCTCCTTAATAGAAATACTCTTTATCTTTTCGGAATAAAGATACATGACTGTTTCATAAAGCATTGTGAAAGCTGCGAGGGAGCAAAGCATAACAGGAAAATCAAACTTGTATGCTGGAACACCTTCCACATCCCTAAATACAATATCAACCATAATCCTAAGAAGCGCATACTGATAGGCCGTGCCAATTGCAAATCCGATATATGCAAATGGACGATAACAGCCAAGAATCGACTTGGAGCATTCCCTCCTCGAATAACCAAAAACCCGCATCATTGCAATCGTCTTTGTGTTTCCTTTGATGACGGTCGTAACCGCAAGGAATAGA
>QLIP01041536.1_pt1 | contig 26523 bp, 12 predicted proteins | sample 1769771 | NCBI WGS metagenome assembly QLIP01 (sample SAMN09428762, study PRJNA476227) | Gut metagenome, whole genome shotgun sequencing project. | isolation source: cecum | host: Rhizomys sinensis | place: China: Jinsha town of Minqing, Fujian Province | collected 2013-09-23 | reverse complement strand
TCGCACAGGCATATAAGCCACCTCACCGGGCTCTATAAAGAAGTCCTGAATATACAAAGACTCATTCTTCCCACCGGGTACATAGTAGCCTATGATATTGGTGAAACTTTCCCAACCATAGGCTTTGCGGTAAGCCTCAACACTACTTTCGCGAACACATAATTTTGCAGTTGCTGTGGGAACGCTATAAAAGATACTACCAGTGATAGCAGGAGGTGTTTGAGCTAAACAATATAGTTTACTGAGATTTGTGCATTCTTCGAAAGCTCCTAATCCTATCGAACTCACTAAAGCCGGAATTGTTAATGAGTTGAGATTTCTGCATGATGAGAACGCGCATTTTCCTATTGAGGTTACATAGGAAGGAATGTTTACAGTACGTAAATTCTTACAATTATAGAATGTATAGTCCGGAATTGCAGACAAGGATTCAGATAATAACACTGAGGAAAGATTAGTACAGTTGTGAAAGACGTGTTCTCCAATTGATTGAACTTTATTATGCATTATGACAGCCTCTAATTTTGTGCAGGAATAAAATGCGCAGTGCCCAATTGAAGTCACCATGCCTGGGATAGACAAAGATGCTATGTCACATCCACAAAACGAGTAGCCTCCTATTGTAGTAATTGTCTGAGGAAGTTCAACGATGGATAAATTTTTGCAAAGATAGAAGGTGTAAGGTTCAATTGATGTGATGGTTTCAGGGATAGAAATTGATGTAAGAGCGTAGCAATTAGAAAATGCATTGCCTCCTATAGAGGAGATAGACTCAGGGAGGGTGATTGAAGATAAACTTGAACAGTACGAAAAAGCGCCCCCACCAATAGTTTTAATTGAATTTGGCAGGATGAGAGATACAAGGCTGGAACAGCCATAAAATGCCGAGCCTCCAACAGATTCTATTGAACTTGGAAAGTTGATGGAAGATAAGTTGATACATTGTAAGAAAGCGCCATTTTCAATTGTTTTTAAGGTTTGAGGCAGAGTTATAGATGTTAAATCTGCACAATCTCGAAATGATTCTTTGCCTAAAGATACTACAGTGTACCTTATGCCTCCATTTGTTACGGTTTCAGGTATAACAACAGTGCCACTAACTCTATTTCCAGGTACAATAGCGGGTGTAGATTTAGAATCAACGTAGCTTTCTCTTGTTTTGCAAGTTTTTGCGTTCTCATCTATTACAGTATAGTAAAGAGTCATACCATTATGGTAATAGGAGAAGTCACGGGCTACTGCCGGGATCGTGATGATTAAGGTTAGAAGCCAGAGTAGAAATTTTTTCATAGCTTGTGGATTAGAGCCGCGGTCATCCTCTCGTTGGCTAATTGATTGGTAGATAATGTGAAAGCGTAGGAGTCTGTATCTGTTGCCGTCCTACAACCTGAGGCTTCTCGCATTGCCCATCAATAGTCGGACGGCAACGCAGAAGCCCACGCTTGTATATGTATAGCCAATATACACAGACAGTTCTCTCGGACCATCAATGTAAGTTCAGTCGTACATACCACGGGCATCTACCGTTGCTCGAACCTTGACTATTGATTGAAATTTTGCGAGAATTTCAGGTTGTCAAGAATCAGCGCGGATAAACGCTTTTTATAGAAATTTATTGTGTTGCGGCCTCTGCCGCAACCTTGTCCCACCCGCGAGCCCGTGACCGGGCTTCTGCAAGCGGTCTTGCACGGGCAAAGGTAATGATTTTTTTAAAAGATTCAAAGATTTTTTTAAAAATTATTTAGCGATGTATGTATAAGTATCACGCAAATGGCGCCAAAGTGCTGTCAGCCAGCGCGGAGGGCGATGGGGGGTATAACCGCGCCTGGAGCGTAGGCGGAAGGCGGGGAAAGGAGCGCGACATACGTTTACGGCCAAGCCAAAAATGGGCGTAGCCCAAAACTGCCCCTTGGGGCAGTGAAGAACGTAGCCTATGGCAAGCACCGCGTAGCGCGTGCGCAGCCATAGGGACACCACGTCACCACACCTCGCCGCGCGTAGCCGGCCCACGAGCGCGATAGCGTGGCTCCCGTAGATAGGTCTTGATAGTAGAAAATTGCAGGGCTGGGCTAAAAGTTGTACACGCACACTCCCCCCGCCCTCCGCTAAAGCTCCACTCGCGGTTACACCTACCTCGCGCTCCGCGCTTGTTGTCAGTATCTTACAGCGCCTTGGTGTTTTTTTGAATGAGGGTTTGTGCGATGTATGTGTATTCAAAAAAATTGCGAAATTTGGTATGTATTCCCAAATTTCGCAATGGACGGTTAAGATTCGTTGTAACTTTGCAGCGGTTATGCTAATAGTGCCAGCCCTGCAGGTATTCAAACCACTCGTAGGGGGCTTTGAAGCCGCCCCGCTCGCGGCCGCCGCAGATGGATATTTGGTAGCGGATGCGACCCTCGGGGTTTGGGCGCAGGAGGGTGAGGTAGTTGTATTGGTCTTCCTTGGTGCCCACGAGGCAGTCGAGGCTGGCGCGCACACCGAGGCCCACTTGTTCCACGAGGTCGGGGGCGGCCTTGTCGGGCACGTTCTGGCCCCACGATGCGGCGAGGCCGTCGGGGGTTACGAAGCCTGTGTTGTCTATTTCGAGTTTTTGAGCGCCGGTGCAGAATGTGTCGGTGGGCTGGTGGCCGGAGAGACGTATGTCGACGTCGATGTCGCGGCTTCCGCCCCACATGGTGTAGCGCTGGGTCATGTCGATGGGATGGCCGTTGTATATCCAGCCTTTGTCGGCCACCTCGACTATGGCGCGCACGGGGCCCGAGGCAATGATGGTCTGTGTGCGGGTGCGCACTGTGTCGACGTAGCATGGCGAGCCGTTCTGATAGCCGCGGAATGAGCCTGCGGCCACCGACTTGCCTGCCCAGAGTATGTCGCAGCCGTAGCCTTGGTCGAGCTGCTGTCGTGTGGTGTAGAATCCGGTGGAGTCGAGTTCGAGGCGGGGAGTGGTTTTGCTGTATATGTCCACGCTTTGACGATTGTCCATGTAGATGCGCAGGGCCACGGGTTCGGTCTCGATTACGGCGCCGTGTCCGTAGATGGCGTTGTACATGTCGAGGAGGTCGGCATTGCCGGGGAAGGTGACGGATGTTACCTCGGGGTGCTTCTGCTTCTCGTCGCGCAGCTTGATGTAGGCGCGGGTGCGAGGGGTGAAGTTGGTGGCAACGGGGGTGTCGGTGAGGGTTACGGTGACTGTCATGCCTTCGCCGCCGGGAGTGGGTGCGAGGATGGCGAGCTCGTCGGGGCGGCCGTCTCCGTCGAGGTCGTCGAGCTGCCAGGGCAGTTCCTTGCCGCTGGCCATGACTTTGGCACCCTTTACGTCGAGGCCTGCAGCATACCTGGCGAGAGACACCGCTACGGGGAGGTCGCGCTGGGAGTCGCCGTGGGGTGTGCGCACGGCGAGGTCGAAGGTCACATTGGCGGCCTCGGCACAGAGGGTGCCGAGGGCCAAGGTAAGAAGTATGGTGTTAAGTTTCATCAGTGTAGCACTTCGTCGGCCTTGCCGTCGGGTTTGAGCGAGAAGAGGGGCGATGTGTTCTCGGGGTCGATGTTATAGTAGTGAATGGCGCTGTCGTTGCTGCGGGGGTGTGAGTTGTTGATGAGCTTGATCATCTCGGCGGCAGCCCAGATGGTGGGGCCGTAGCCGTGTGCGGCTTTGCTGCTCACGGGGCGGTAGTAGTAGAATGCGGGGTCGAAGCCCATGCCGGTGCCCACGCAGGTGCCTTCGACTTCGCCCTTGTCGTTGATCTTGGTGCTCACGGCTTCCCAACCCAGGTGTGCTACGGGGCCGTAGGTCACGGCATCGATCCAGCCCTGGTTGATGGCGTGGGCAATGCAGTAGGTGAAGATTGCGGTGGCCGATGTTTCGAGGTAAGAGTCGTTGCGGTCGAGGAGCTGGTGCCAGAATCCTTCGGAGCTCTGGGTATCGGCGAGGCCCTTGATGTGCTTCTGGAGGGTTTCGAGGATGCGGGCGCGGCGGGGATTGTTTTCGGGCAGCACGTCGAGGAGGCGGCACATGGTGAGGATGGCCCAGCCGTTGGCGCGGGCCCAGTGGAAGGTGGGCTGCTGCTTGAGGCCTTCGACATAGCCGTGGCGGAAGAGGTTCCTTTCGGGCACCCACATGCGGTCGATAAACTGGTTGGTGATGCGGGCTGCTTCGTCGGCTATTTTGGGGTCGCCCACGTAGGCGCTGCGGGCGGCCATGGTGGGGATGGCCATGAACATGTCGTCGAGCCACACGGCGTTGTGGTGGGGACGGCAGCGGGCTATGGTGCCGTCGGGCAGGCGGTAGGCCTTGGTTTCGAGCACGGTGTAGTAGCGTTCGACCATGTCTTTGAGATCGAGTGTGGAGTCGGCCATGGCCACCTGCATGGCGGCGGCTCCCATGGCACCGGCATCGTCGAGGTTGGCGGGGCACATCACCTGGCGCATCTGGCGGTCGGTGTAACCTTTGTCCTTGAGGGCGAGGAATGAGGGTACGGCTTCGTTGAGAAATTTCATGCGTCCCACGGCGTAGTTTTTGTACTTGGGGTCGCCGAGTATTTTTGATGCGTCGAGCAGGGCCTGGTAAGTCACGCCCCATTCGTAGCTGGTGAGGCGGAAGGTGCCCTGGTTGAGCATGGCGCCGAGGGGAAGGTCGGCGGTGTGGCTGTAGACGTTGCCGAGCGAGTCGACCACCTTGGCGGGCGTTACGGAGTCGATATAGCGGAACACGCGGTCGAGGTCGGCCTGTACGGAGTCGGCGGAGAGTTCGCCGTAGGGTATTTTATAGTCGGGCTGGAGGAGGTGGAGAGGTGTTGTGGAGTCGTTGACTTCGGCCTCCCCGGCTTTGGTGTCGGATTTGGAGCAGGCGCAGAGGGCGAGTGCTGTGATGGCGGCAATGCCGCCGAGTTTATGATAATTCATGGTTTTTTAATAATTTATGGCAAAGGTACGAAAATTTTTCAATTTCCGTCGGGTTTTTCGATTTCGGTAAACGGACATTCGTCCCACACGAAGGTGTCGGGGCTGTCGGGTGTGGCGGGATTGTAGTCGCCGAGGCCCACGATGTGTGCGGCAAGCTCGGGGAGATGGCTGCGGATGCCGGTGAGCACGCACTTGGCCACCTGGGTGGCACCGTAGGGGTTGAAGTGTGTGTTGTCGGCAAGCGCGGCGGTCTGGCCGGGGTAGGTGCCTGCGGGATAGTGTACAAATGCCTTTTTAGACTGCTCCTCGCCGAGAGCTTCGTAGAGGGTCTTGGTCATGGGGTTGAGCTCGATGACGGGCACGCTCTCGCGCTCGGCCACCCAGCGCATTGCGTCGGGATAGTCCTCGTGGGTGTGCTTTATGTGACCCTTGTTGTCGAAGAACCGGCGGCAGGTGGGGGTGACAAATACGGGCTTGGCGCCGCATGCGCGGATGAGGTCGATGTAGGTTTTGAGCGAGGTGGCAAAGGAGTAGTAGGCGCCGATGCCGGGGCCGCGCTGCTTCTGGTCGTTGTGGCCAAACTCAATGAACACATAGTCGCCGGGCTTCATCTGCGACAGAGCCTTGGCCAGGCGCTTCACGGCCATGAAGTTGCTGGCACTCTCGCCGCTTTCAGCGTAATTGGCCACGGCTACGGAGCTGTCGAAATAAGCGGGGATTATTTGGCCCCAGCTGGCCCAGGGCTCGTTGTCCTGGTCGACCACGGTGCTGTTGCCGCAGAGGAAGATTGTGGTAACACTGTCGGGAGCCTGCTCCACGGTGACACTCTCCACGGCCGGAGCGGGACCGTTGAATTCGAGAGTCAGACGATTGTCCCAATTGAGCTTGCCGGCTTCGCGTGCCTTGGTGCGAACGGAATCGCCGGGAGCGATGCAGCGGTTGCGCTTGTTGACTATAAAGCTGTACTCCTGAAACTTGCCCTTCTTGGTGGCGATGCGGTCGAGGAAGAGGCGGCGCGACTCGGCACGGACGGTGGTAACACCTGCGCGCTTGCGGTTGCCGAGCTTGACGGTGACTTTATAGTTGCCGTCGGGCACGTCGAAGTGTACGAAGAACGGCTCTTTGCCGCTCTTGTTGTCGGGGCGCACTGTGGCGGCCACGGGTTTGAGATACTTTTTGAGGTCGGACTTGGAATAGCGCAGGCCGTCGGCGATGGAGGCGGCATTGGCGCGGGCGCCGGCGAGCGAAGTGTGAGTGTGGTCGCCCTGATAGAACTGAGCGGTGGCTTCTTGGCCGAGCTGTTCGAACTTGCGTCCCGAGATGAGGTTGAGGTCGATGAATTCGACACCGTCGCGGGCGGCGGCTTCGCGAGCCCAGCGGCCGTAGGTGGCGGCGTTGCTCTCAATGCGGCCGTCGGTCCAGATGTTGCGTGGAGTGTGGCTCAGCACGATGGGAGTGGCGCCCTTTTCGAGAGCGTCGAGGATAAACTTGCGTATATACCAGCCGTAGGTGTAAATCACCTGATAGCGCTTGTCCTTTTCCATGAGAAACACCTTGCTCTCGTCGCCGCTGCCGTGGAGCTCGCCGCGAGCCTTGCCGGTGTTGATGTCGCCGCCGTCGTTGTGGCCAAACTGCATTATGACGTAGTCGCCGGGCTGGAGGGCATTGTATACCTTGTCCCAGCGGCCCTCGTCGAGGAATGTGCGGGCACTGCGTCCGGCCATGGCGTGGTTTTCGACCGAAATGCGGGTGGTGTCGAACTGCTCGGCAATTACACTGCCCCAGCCCCACTGGTCGGTATCGGGGTCCTTGTCCTTGTTTTTCACGGTCGAGTCGCCGATGGTGAACAGCACCGGGCGGCCGGGCTTGCGGGTGTGGCCGGTGGCGGTGTCGACGGTTGCAGGCTTGAGATACTGTGCAAGCTCGAGGCCGGGATACTGGCGTATGCCCTGCACGGCGCTCTCCACATTGACACGGGCGCCGAAGGCCGAGGTGTGGATGCGGTCGAGATAGAACATGGTCTTAACCTTCTCCTTGCCAAAACGCTCAAACTTGGTGGCGGTGATGTCGTTGAGGTCGATGAAAGGCACGCCCTCGGCTTCGGCCACTTGCTTGGCCCAGAGGCCAAAAGTCTTGTTGACGCGAGTCACGACGGTGCTGTCCTTGTCGTCCCAGGCATTGCGCGGAGTGAGCGACATGAGTATGGGGCGCGCGCCGAGAGCCTTGACCTCGCGCACATAGCGGCGCATGTATTCGCCGTAGGTATAGACCGTTTCCTTACGGCCAGTCTCCTTTATGGTTACGTTGATGGAGTCGTTGCCTATGCCCTTGATGGTGGCGCGGGCTCGACCCGAGTCGAAGGGGCCGTTGTCGTTGTGGCCCAGCTCGATGATGACCCAGTCGCCGGGCTTAACACCGGCCAGTACGTCGGCCCACAGCACATTGTAGAAAGTGCGGCTGCTCATGCCGCCGAGAGCGTGGTTTTCGACAGTGATTTTTTCGGGGTCGAAGTATTCGTGCATGAAATATCCCCAGCCCCACTGTCCGTTGTTGCCGTTGCCCATTGTGCCGGTGCGCATGGTCGAGTTGCCCACCAGGAAGAGCACGGGGTTGTTGCCGCGGCGGGTGGAGCCGCTCACTGGGCGTGCGGTGCGGGCAAGGTTGATGCTGTCGGGGGTGTTGTCGATGACTTGGTTTATATCCTTGACGGGTGCGGGCACCTGGGCCGATGCCGCCAGTCCAAGTGCCGCCATCGCGGCTATGATGAGATGCTTCATAATTGGAGTGTTATTTTATAATTGTGCCGCGCACTTTTGAGCCTTTTTTGAGGTCGGAACCGAAGTAGAAACCGGTGCCGGTGGGTTGGTTGTAGGCCACGTTCTGGGTGGCGACACTTATGCGGTATACAGGTTCCTGCATGAAAGTGTGGAAGCGGTAGGGGGTGTCGTGGGGAGTGACATAGAGGCGCAGGTGCTGATTGTCGGCAGTGCGCATGAGCACTTCCTCGCGCCAGTCGCCCACGATGTCGGCCTGGAGGCAGGGGTTGGCCTTGGTGCCGTTGTTCCACATGCAGTCGTCCATCACGAGCAGCTTGTCGCAGTTGCCCTTGGCGGGGTTGTATTTGCTTATGACATTTTTGTCGAGGAGCTCGCGGTTGAGGTCACCGTCCCACCATACAAGCATGTTGACGGGGATGCGGGCCTTGGTTTCGCCTTCAAAACGATGCTCGGGCGAGATGCGGGTACCGTCGAAGGCACGCACGCCGCCCGTGTTGGGCGACCACAGCTCCACGCCGGGACTTGTGGGGTCGATGTCGGCGGCAAGACAGCGGCCTATGTCGCCGTCGCTGGGATAGCGGAGCACCACCTTGCCGGTGGCCGCTTCGCGCAGGGTTGTACCGTCCTTTTTGTTCTCGTGGCATCCCCAGATGTAGTACTTCTTGTTGTCGGGGTCGCTTATGAGGTGCATAGCGTCGCCGTGGTACATGCCGGTGGAGTATAGGCCCTTGCCGTCGTGGTCCACAGCCATCTGGCCGTAGATTATCTCGTCGCAGCCGTCGCCGTCCACGTCGGCCACGCGGAGGTTGTGGTTGCCCTGGCCGCTGTAGGCACCGAGGCCAGGCTGGGCCGAGTCGAACACCCAGCGGCTCTTGAGCTCCTTGCCGTCCCAGTCGAAGGCGGCGAGCACCGAGCGGGTGTAATAGCCGCGGCACATAATCACCGAGGGATGCACGCCGTCGAGATAGGCCACGGCGGCGAGAAATCGGTCGGAGCGGTTGGCATAGCTGTCGCCCCAGTCCTTGAGGTTGCCGCGCTGGGGTATGTAGTCCACTGTCGACATGGCTTTGCCGGTCTTGCCGTTGAACACGGTGAGGTATTCGGGACCGGCGATAATGCGGCCCTTGAGGTTGCGCCAGTCGGCCCGGTGGCTGCCAATGAGGCCGTTGGTGCCGTCGACGGTGCCGTCGGCGGTCTTGGCGATGAGTTCGGACGCGCCGTCGCCGTCGAAGTCATACACCATAAACTGAGTGTAGTGTGCTCCGGAGCGTATGTTGTCGCCCATGTCTATGCGCCACAGACGGGTACCGTCGAGCTTGTAACAGTCGAAGAGGGTGGGGCCTGTCCAGCCGTCGTGGGCATTGTCGTGGGAGTTTGTGGGATCCCATTTGAGCACGATTTCGTACTCGCCGTCACCGTCCATATCGCCCACTGAGGCGTCATTGGCAGTGTAGTAATATTCCTTGCCGTTGGGGTCGACACCCAAGTCGGGACGCATGAGCGGAATGTCGATATATCCCGTGGGAGCGTCGGCCGGCAAAGTGTAGGAGCCGGCCACCGAGCCGCGCGAAGGCTTGACAGTATAGACAGCCTTGGAATTGCTTTTGTTGCTGTCCTTGAAGTATGTGACGTCGGTGAGGGGTTGCTTGTTGAGCTTCTTGCCGTCGCGATACACGTCGAAGGCCTGGCTTTCGGGGTCGGAGGTGAGATATCGCCACGACACGGTGACTGTGGATGCATCGCTGCGCACGGCAGTCACTCCGCGGCCCAGCTGCTCAAGCTGTAGTTTGGATAAATCATAGGCACCCTGCGCACCGGCAGCAGCCGAGCACAGCAGCAATGAGGCAGAAATGATATGGTTTAGTTTCATGTAATAGATATAGTAGTAGTTAGGATGCTACAAAATTACAAAATTCCAACCTAATATATATGTAATTTCGTACTCAAAATGTGTAAAACAGTGCATGACGGCATGCAAGGTCGTATGATTGGATAAAAATTATTATATTTGCAAAAACTAACGGGAGGGGTTGTCCGTTTGATAAATATTAGAACCCTATCCTAAGAACTAATTCGCCAACGCAAGTGAAAATCATAGCAGGCATATTCAACACATTAAAAACTGCGGCATGGATACTCATGGTACCGGTGCTGGCGGTGGTGGCAATCTTACAGCTCGTGTACTCGCCATGGAGCCAGGAGTATATGCGTCGATATGCCGTGGCGATGCTTCACAGGCAAGGTATTGAGGCTCGTATCGACGCGCTGAGCCTGTCGTTTCCGCTCAATGTCGAGGCCGAGGGAGTAAGGATAGCCATGCAGGGGCCGCAAACCATCGAAGCCAAGAATCTTACTGCAAAACTGAGCGTTATGCCATTGCTGGCAGGCGAGGTGGAATTGCGCACAGTGCAACTGACCGACGGAGCCTTTACGCTCGGAGCCGCCGACTCGGCCATGCTGCTCACGGTGCGCGGCCGTGAAATTGTGCTCGACAATGCCCGGATGGCACTGACGACAATGGACATCGACATAGACAAGGCAACATTGCGGCACGGACGAGTGGCACTCACCCTTAATCAATGGATAACCCCCGCCGCTACCGATACGGCATCGACATCCCAAACCGACCTTAAAATCAAGGTGAAACGGCTCGATGTGGACGGTCTTACATATAATATGAGAATGTTGCCCACCATCGACTCGCTCGGAGCCAGAATACCCAACGGCACGGTGCTCGACTTTGCGTTAGACCTTAAGAAACAGACCATCGACATAGCCTCATTTATGGGGCGCGGACTTGACGCCTCATACATAGCTCCAGATTCGGCCACGATAGCCGCAACGCCCCCAGTTCCTGTAACCCCCCCGTCGTCAGACCCGTGGACAGTGAAAATCGATACCATAGGCTTCGTGCAGTCGAAGGCGCTGTACACAACCCGCGGACTGACCCCTCAGCCCGGGCTCGACTTTGCTTACATCCAGGCCGATTCGCTCGCGCTTGGTATAAGTCATTTTTTCAACCGTGCATCCGATGTTGTCATACCTATAAAATTCACTGCCACAGAACGTTGTGGCGTTAACGTCTCGGCTGCAGGTACAGTGCGCACCGATTCCGTGGCCACACGTATAGAAGGATTTGACATCGCGACGCGCAACGGCACTACTCTTGCCGCATCGGCCCTTATAGGCATGGGCGATTTGTTTACACAACCCACTCTGCCACTGGCCTGTGATGTGGACGGAGCGCTTGCGGCGGCCGATGCCAAGCTTATGTTTCCTCTGCTGTCGCTCTACTTCTCGGCGATGGGACAAAACGCTCGCATAGAGACCACCGTCGATGTGAGCGGCACGGCCGGCGACCTTAGTATAGCCACCCTGCGACTCGGCCTTCCAGGCATGGCCCACCTTGCCGCAGAGGGCAAAGTGCAATCGGCTTTCGACCCCGACAACATAGGCGGCAATCTGGCACTGAGAGGTGAGATTATCGATATAAACAACCTGAAACCCATGTTGATGACCCGCACTACAGCAGCCGAAGTCAACATTCCTCGCACACGCCTGAACGGCCGTGTGGATATGCATCGGGGTGTGATAAAGGGAGCGCTCAAGGCTGTGACCGGCGGTGGCGACATAGCCCTCGACGCCGACTGGAACTCACGTCGCGAGAAATACGAACTACACGTGGCGGCAGATAAATTCCCGGTGAACACATTTTTGCCTAAGCTTGGCCTGGGACAGCTCTCGGCCACACTCACTGCCAGCGGACAGGGCTATGACCCGATGAGCAAGCACACGTCGCTCAGTGCCGACGTGGCTGTGCATCGTGCCGTATATCAGGGGTATATATACGGTAATGTAAAAAGCCAAATAACACTGCGCGACGGACAGGCCAAGCTCGACCTTGCCTGCACCGACCCCAATGCACAATTTACCCTGGCCGCCAACGGAAACCTTACCGGAGCAACCTATGACTGGCAGGCCTCGCTCAACGGTGGGCACATAGACCTCCAGGCCCTGCGCCTTGTGCCCGACGAGGCAGTGATGACCGCGGTGGTCGACGGTAAGGTGTCAATTTCACCATCAAGCCGAATAACCGACGCCCAGCTCGACATACGTTCGCTCACTTACCGCGACAAAGTGGCCACAACCTCCGTGAGAGGCATATCCGCCACTCTCCACGCCAACGACTCGCTCACCAATCTCACTCTGCGCAACCGCGACCTCTGTGCCACTGCCAAATCGCGCATGCCCCTCGACACAATAATGTCGCGCATGACAGGAGTGAGCCAGGTGCTTGCACAGCAGATAAAGCAGATGAAAGTCGATGTGGAATCGCTGCAGAAGGCATTGCCAAAGTTTGAAATAGACCTCAATGCCGGCACCGACAACTTCCTCACCGACCTCATGGCCGAGAGCAAAACAACATTCCGCTCGCTCCACATGACAGCCGAAAACGACTCCTCGCTATCGATGCAGGCCCAGATGTACCGCCTCGCAGGCCCCACACTGCGTCTTGATACCATAACATTCGACCTTGCACAGTATGGCGATCGTCTGGTATTTGACGGTAGAGTCGAAAACGCCCCCGGCACCTTTGACGAGTGGGCTCATGTCGATGTGGCCGGATTTGTGTTTGAAAACCGCCTCGGCATGCGTCTCAATCAGCTTAATATCAAGGGCGAAGAAGGTTATAACATCGGCCTCGATGCTGTGGTGGCCGACAGTACTGTAACAGTGTCGGTCAATCCCGTCGACCCTACAATAGCCTATATGCCATGGACCGTAAACGAGGATAACTTCATACGTTATTCCTTTGCCCACAAGCACTTTGACGCCAACCTGCACATGCACTCGCCCAAGTCGTCGCTCGCCATATACACCGACCATGTGGCCGACAGCGAGGGGCAGGAAGAGGTGGTGGTCGACATAAACGACATTGACATAGCCGATTGGATACGACTCAATCCCTTTGCCCCGGGATATGCCGGCAAGTTGTCGGCCGATATGCGCGTGCGCTACGAAGACCACAACGTAAACGGGCACGGCACGGTGACACTCGCCGACTTTACCTACGACCGCCGCCGTGTGGGCACCCTGCGCTCGGATATGCAATTGTCGACCGACCTCTCGGGACGCCTCCGGGCCGTGGCCGAACTCTTTGTCGACGGACAGAAAACCGTGGATGTGCGCGGTGCCCTGAACGACTCCACTTCAGGCTCGCCACTGGCCATGGACCTATCGCTCATCCACTTCCCTCTGCGGCTTGCCAATCCGTTCATGCCACAGGGTGTGGCCACGATGCGCGGCTCGCTCAACGGCTCGATGCAGGTGAGCGGCTCGGGACTCGAACCAAAGCTCAACGGCTGGGTGCAGTTTGACAGCGCCGCCGTGCGTGTGGCAATGATGGGCACGGAGTATACGTTCAACAACGTGCGCATCCCCGTGGAGCACAATGTGGTGAAATTCAACAACTTCGCCATCAGTGGCACCAACAGCAACCCGCTGACAGTGTCGGGCTCTGTGGATATGCACAGCATGGTCAATCCCCGCGTCGACCTGAAATTCAACGCTCAGAACATGCAGATAGTCAACACTTCGCGTGCGGCGCGCGGAGCCACCGTATACGGCAAAGGATTTGTCAACCTCAATGCCACGGTGCAGGGCGATATGAACTTTATGGACATAAATGCCGCCCTCAGTGTGCTTGCCGGTACCAATATGACCTACGTGATGGCCGATGCAGCCTCCGTGCTCGCCCAGCAGCAGAACGAAAATATGGTGAAGTTTGTCAACTTCTCCGACACACTCGCCGTGGCCGAGGCCGACAGTCTGCAGCAAAGCGGAATGGCCATGATGGTCAACGCAACCCTCACCGTGCAGAGCGGCTCTACGATTAATGTCGACCTATCGAGCACGGGGCGCAACCGTGTAAGCATACAGCCCGAGGGTACGGTCGACTTCTCAATGCTACCCTTCTCCACTCCCCGCCTCACGGGTCGCATCAACTTCCCCAAGGGCTTTGCGCGATACACGCCTCCGTTCATGACCGAAAAAGTGTTCCAACTGCAGCCCGAGTCCTATGTGGCCTTCAACGGCGACATGATGAATCCAACACTCAACCTGCAGGCCGTCGACGTGGTGCGGGCCAATGTGACCCAGACAGGACAGAACTCGCGTATGGTCAACTTTGACGTGTCGCTCAGTGTGACGGGTACACTCGACAACATGAATGTGGCATTCGACCTTGGAACCGACGACGATATAACGGTGGCCAATGAACTTCAGGCTATGAGTCAGAGTCAGCGCGCCAATCAGGCCATGAATATGCTATTATATAATGTATATTCCGGCCCGGGTACCAGGGGCGATTCCAACCTGTCGGGCAACATGGTGTATTCGTATCTCGCCTCGCAGCTCAACAACTGGGCCGCCGGTGCCATAAAGGGCGTAGACCTGACATTTGGCGTGGACCAATACGACCGCACCGTCGCAGGCAACACGTCGCAGACCACGAGCTATACATATCAGGTGTCGAAGAGTCTGTTCAACGACCGATTCAAAATTGTGGTGGGCGGCAACTACAGCACCGATGCCAATGCCGACGAAAATTTCTCCCAAAATCTCATCAAAGACATATCATTTGAATACTTCCTCAACAAAGCCCAGACCATGTACGTGCGTCTGTTCCGCCACACAGGCTATGAATCCATACTCGAAGGCGAGATAACCAAGACAGGTGTAGGCTTTGTGTACAAGCGCAAGTCAGGCTCTCTGCGCGGTGTGCTGGGGCTGCGCCGCCACCGCTCGCGCCAATCGGTGCAGCAGCCGGCCGACACTATTTCGCAACCCTCCGATTCGACTCACTATGAAGACAAATAGACTGTTGTATGTCCTCGTGGCCGTAGCGGCCATGCTGTACATGGCCTCATGCTCCACCACTCGACGCATACCCGAGGGCGAACTGCTCTATACGGGCCTGAAGGGCGTGGACTATAACTATGTGTCGGACACGGCCACCCGTGTGCCGGCCGAGTTGCGCTCGGAAATAGACCAAACAGTCTATGCCATTCCCAACAACTATTGGAAACTGCTCAGCTGGCGATATCCCTTCCCGCTGGGTCTGTGGGTGTATAACAACTGGCCCAATCCGCCTCACGGCCTGCGTCACTGGCTATATAACAAGCTGGTCGAAGAGCCTGTGCTCGTATCGGAGGTGCGCCCCGAGGTGCGTGCACACATGATAGAACAATTGCTGCGCGACAACGGATTCTTCCGTGCCACAGCTGTGTCCGAGCTCATCCCCGGCCACAATCGCCGCAAGGCCAAAGTGCTTTATAAAGTGTCGCCCGGCCCGGTGTTTCGGCTCGACACTATAGAATATACCGCCGACACCCTGCGCATGGCCCGACTCGTGGACTCACTCGCACGGCTCGACCACTATCTCAAGGCCGGGTCGTGGTACAACGTCGACTCACTGGCCGTGGCACGCACACGCATTGCCAATGCCATGCGCAACCGCGGTTATTACTTCTTCCGCCCCGAATATGTGGAATATCTTGCCGATTCCATCACAACTCCCGGCCACGTGGCACTGCGACTAAATCTGCCATCCAACATTCCCGCGTTTGCAACCCAGTCATATAAAACGGGTAGCGTAACAATGGTTGTCAACCGCTATCGCGGCCGTCAGACCCCCGATACAATCGACATTGCTCCACGCATGCAGCTCATACAGATGCAGCCATCGAAATTTCGAAAAAAAATAATCGATGAAAATGTGGTATTTCGGCCCGGACGTACATTCTCGGTAATAAGCATGGACTACACTCAAAGCATGCTCTCGCGCCTCGGCATATTCCGCACCATAGGCATAGAGGCAATCCCCGACACTACAGCTCCCCGGCCCACACTCGACGTGCGTATCAATACCACACTCGACGCCCCATGGCAGGCCACGGCCGAAATGAACGTAGCTTCCAAATCGAACAGCTATCTCGGGCCGGGCATGGCACTTACACTTACCAACACCAATATGTTTGGCGGAGGTGAACAACTCGGCATTGCCATCAACGGCTCATACGAATGGCAGACGGGTAGAGGCAACCGCAACTCACTGTTCAATTCATACGAAGCAGGTATCACAGCCACACTCGCCATACCACGCCTGCTTGCTCCAAAATTTATACCGCGCAACCGTTGGAACATGAACTGGACCCGATTCCAGCTCAACGCCGACCTCCTCAACCGTCCACACTTCTTCCGCATGGCACAATTCAACGCCTCAGTCAATTACGACTGGCGATACCGCCGATATGTGTCACAAACCATCACACCGTTCAAGCTCACCTACACAAAGCTGCTTAATACCACCCACGACTTCGACTCCATAATGGCGGTCAACCCGGCATTTGCACTAAGCTTCCAAAACCAGTTCATTCCGCAGATGATATATAACTACGCCTACGACCGCACGCTGCGATCAGGCGACAATATCAACTGGACATTCTCACTGCAGCAAGCCGGCAACGTGCTGTGGACCGCCTATGAACTCTGTGGCCGCCACGGCACCAAAACGCTATTCGGCACCCCGTTTTCACAATTTGTCAAAGGCACAGCGCAGATAGTATACAACCGCAGGGTGGGGCTCCTCAACCACCTCGTAGGTCGCGTGGCAGTCGGAGCCGCTCACGCCTACGGCAACTCCAGCGAGGTGCCCTATGCCGAGCAATTCTATGTGGGCGGTGCCAACAGTGTGCGCGCATTTACGGTGCGAAGCATTGGCCCCGGCTCATACCGCGCACCAGGACACAGCCCCGACGACTATTTCGACCAAACAGGTACATTCAAATTCGAAGCCAACCTCGAATACCGATTCCCCATCACCGGCCCCCTTCACGGAGCATTGTTCCTCGACGCCGGCAATGTGTGGCTCCTCAAGTCAGACCCCTCTCGCCCCGGGGGCACACTCCGCGCCGATACATTTCTTCCCGACCTCGCCACAGGCACAGGCGCAGGCCTGCGATTCGATATTTCGATGCTTGTAGTACGTGCCGACCTCGGTATCGGCATCCACGCCCCCTACAACACAGGCGTCGCAGGATACTACAACATGACCTCATTTAAGAATTCTCTCGCCTTTCATCTCGCAATTGGTTACCCCTTCTAACCAATCTGTTGGAATAAAAGAAGAAAAAACGCGAAAAACAAAGAAAAATCAAAAAAAGTTCACCAAAAATTTGCACAACTCAAAAAAACGCCGTAACTTTGCAGTGCAAAAAGGGAAACACACTCCCCCACAGCAAAAAGGTGCCATAGCTCAGTTGGTAGAGCAAAGGACTGAAAATCCTTGTGTCCCCGGTTCGATTCCTGGTGGCACCACCCAAGCAACTCAAAGCGCTTAATTCTCAACGAATTAAGCGCTTTCCTTTTATCCTCTCGCCAAAAGTCACTATAAAAGTCACTAAAAGTGAGATCAATTTCATCATTTGCTATCACTCTAAAATTATTTTTAGTGACCCAAAATTCATACCCTATCAAGAACTACAACCCAGCCGCATTTTGTGCCACATTTGAAAAAAGACAAAGAAACAAAACGCCGTTGGAGTTTATCCGACGGCGCTTGTGTTTAGGTTTGGGAACTGATTTGTCCAGAATAATCCATTATAACTCTTCAGGGAGATCTTCAAGTTCGTCTGAATTGTCTTCTTTTACCTCGTCTGTAACAATAAATTGAAGGAAAGTACGAAGGAAAGCCTTATCTCGGAAGAAGTAGTCAGGATTGTCAATCATTTTCTCCTCCATATAATAGAGTCCAAAATTAGCATATTCCTCCATTTTCTCAATTAGAGCATCAACGACTTTTCGAGGAGTTACTTTGGGGTCTCCCTTATCAAGAGAAATTAGATCCACGTCTGTTTTTGCAATCAGGGCCGCGAATATATATTCGCGGATGGCTCCATAGGTCTGTCGAATGCCTCTGGTCTCGATATTGCCCCAGTATTGGATAGCTTGACCACAACTTTTACGATCATCTTTTTCATTCGTGAGTTTGCGTGTCTGATCAAAGTATAATCCAATAAAGAAAGCAATAATAAAGATCTCATATCCCGCGCCAAAGACTTTACCGCGAGTCTCAGAAAGAGATGTATTCCCCTTACCGTAATCGGCAAAGGTTTTGAAGATGGGCTCCTCGAAACGTTTTTCCCATTCCGGATTACGTTTGGCCCAAAGGTCGTATAACTTTTCCATCTTACTTTATGGGGGTTATGATTGTACGAATTGTCGATAGGTCATCCTGATTAAATCCAGCCTCCTTCTTAATGCGATAGACAGAGCATGTGAGCTGATTGATTTTGTTTTCGTCAATACGTCCTCTATCATCAAGGAAGTCCTTGGTTACGATGATACATTGCTTCTCAATACTATCAATGATGTTGTAGAAACCACTTTCTTTCATTCCACCAAATGAAGATGTGGGAGCATCAAAGATGAGAGGATAATCCTCCTCACGCTTGTCGCTTGTGAGATCGGATATCGCAAACAACACTGACATATACATCGTGGTAAGCTGAGAACCTGAGGGCTCTGTGATATTGCGCCCGTTAGCGCTAATAAGACGAATCTCAGTTGCATTTTGACTTGTTCTTACCAATCTAATAATCCCATGGAAGTCTTGCGTGTTCAAGCGAGCGAGGTATTCGTTTGATCTATCTTGGATTTCAGCAAGAAATCGAGAAAGATTAAGCTCCTTAGACTCTTTGAAAGCTTTAGCAATATTACGCAAAATAATATGCACCTTCTGATAGACCTTTGCCATACTGCTACCAGGGTTAAGGTTATCATATTTCTCTTCGATAACTTGCTTGTCTGTCTGTGCCTGCTTCAATTCTTCGCGTAGCTCGACAAGCTTCTTTTCGGCTTTGCCTTTCTGCTCAAAGAACCCTTTAAGATTATGAAAATCCAGATCGAGCTGTTCTTCTGTAACACCTTCTACCTGAATAAGGAGACGAGCCTTATCGTCCATCGCTTCTTGCAATTTGTCCTCTGCTTTTGCGAGTTCTCTTTTGAAAGTCTCAAGTACTTCAAGTTTACCAAAGATTGTTTCTGACAACTCAGAAATATCTTGAGCTTTGCTGCCACCGAGTGAAATGCTTAGGTTGTGCATCTGCTCGATATAACGATTGACAAAAAGTGTATCGTTTGTGGGCTTAGCCTCCTCAGATTTCTTCTTAGCTTCGAGATGCTTTTTGAAATCGTTGAGTTTTGAAACCATAAATTCGTAGGCTTCAGTACCTTTAGACGCAGGCCGACCACATACTTTGCAGATCTCGTCATCAATCATTTCTTGCATTGTATCTTGATCTGGGAGATACCACGGGAGACGCGCTACTCCGTTGGCTAAAGATGAAATTTCATCAAGAATCTCATTACGTCCTTCCTCTTTAGCCTTTTGAGCTATAAAGGTATCGTGAAGTGAGCGTTTCTCTTTACTGAATGCCGAAGCCTTTTTTCTAAATTCTTCGAGGATAGATCCGAACGGAGCAAGAATCCAAAGTTGGTCAAGGAGGTTGACATTGAAGTTTTGAACACTGATACGACTCTTCCATTGAAGGACGTCCTCTTCTCGAGATTGTATGAGTTTCTTCAACTCTTGATAACGTTCGCTCGCTTCTTGATTTTTCTCAAGCACCTCAATCTTAGACGCGAACAGGTCAGCACTTTTTTCCATATCTCGAATATCCTTCTTGATATTTGAAATACGTTCGTTGACTCTTGTCTTTTGAATCTCTAACGAGTGCGCTTCTTTTTCAGTCTTCTTGTCGTTCTTACATTCCTTCTCGTAGGCTGTGCTTGATTTGGCTTCGAATTCGTCGGTCATTTCAACGTACTCATCGAATTGACGGATATCCGATAATTTATCGACCAACATCTTTAAAGCATCAGGATCATCAAATACGTTCAACGTACTCTCGCCCTTAAACATACTATATCGTTGAATGAATGAGTCAAAGCAACGAACAACGAGTGATTTTCCACTTACCTGAAATCTTTCAGCGCCATTTGACTCATATCCTTTGAACGAGAAACTGCGAGTTATGTATTTGTCTTCGTTCTGACGTTCAACGATAAATGACTTTTCAATCATCTTTTCTCCATCATGGTCAAAACTCATCGATACTGATACAGTTTCAACCTCACCTATCTCCAATTCCGATTTACGCATCTCGGAGATATTGTTAAGATCAGCTTTTTCAAGGGCTGGGTCGAGAAGCCATTTCAGAGCATCAAAGAAGGTGGTTTTACCGTCACCGTTATCTCCGATGATAAGAGTGAGTCCATCTGTGAAGGTGAACTCATTCTCTCCGTAATAACTCCGGAAATTGTTAATGGTTAGACTTTTTATTCTCATACTATTTTCTTCAGATAGTCTGTGATTTCGTTGTATATGTTCTTGGCTGTATTGCCATCGGAATGGCCTTGAATTATTCTGGCCACCGTTCTGACAACAGGATTCTGCGAGACTAGAGCTTGGTCGAAAGTCGCGAAGTCCTTCTCGCAGTAGCCACTTGTCTCCATCAATGTTTTGTTGAGAAGAACCGCATTGAGCATCTTGTCTTTGTTTGTCTTATATCCAGTCATACGTTAAATATAGAGAGGTTGTAGTAATTCAAAATATCTTCCATTTCCCTGATCGTGTCATCGAGGTTTTCAGAAAGGGATGCGAAATTATACACTCGTTTAAGCTCATTTGCAAGCATATTACGTTCCATATGATAAGTATCTTCTGAATCACAAATTTCAGGAGCTACTACAAGGTCATGAATTTCTGCCATATACTTATCCGGATGTGTACGTAAGATACGACCTCGACGTTGGATGAATTGACGGGGGTTACCGGTACTCGCGCAGAATATAGCCAGTTCACTTCTTGGAACATCAACACCTTCATCAAGACATTTCATGGAGGTCAATACATCCAGTTTACCTTCCGCAAAATCCCTAAGTAGGTTGTCTCTTTCCGTTGAGTTTGAAGTGAATTGTCTTACAGTCGTTGTTGGACTGAGGTCACTGACTATCCCACTATAAATATCAATAAGATGAGAGCTCTCCGAATCATCAGCGATTACATCTGTATAATCATAAACATCCGAATCCTCATCAGGCTTATTACCTTCTGGAACATATACCAACGTATAACTGATATACCCTCTATCAGATAATCGTTTCTTAAGAATATCGCGGAATACATCTTGCTTATTAGCAGCTTTGTGGATGATTCGCTTGCGTTTCAAGAGCAATGCTGTCAAAACTGCGTCATCCTTTGGTCGGAACACGTCTTGATTAAATACATAATACTGTGCTAACTTCCTCGAAATATCAAGATATTCCTCCATTTCGGAGGTTGTGAGCTTCACTATATGGGGATAATATTTATACCGACACAAAACTCCATTCTCGATAGCTTCTGCCATCGAATATTCATATGTATAGGAAGACTCACAACCAAAAAATTTCATTATCTTCTTAGTAGTGTCCTCATCATACTGCCTTTCAGGAGTTGCAGATAGACCTATTCTTCTGAGATATGGGACATCATTTAGTCGTGATAAGATCTTGCCCGCACCCATATTGTGCGCCTCATCGGCAATTAACAATAGTTGCTTGCGAGGAAACACATTTAATCGACTAAATACATTATCTCTAGCATAAGATGCATAGGTACTGATGATTATATAGGAATTCCTTCTGCCTGTAGAATCAAGGCTTTCATTAAATTCCACATTATCAATTTCCTTTCTCCAATTCGGATTTTTTGAACAAACCTTGATTATACCAGAAAAGCCAAATTTCTTGCATTCACTAGCCCATTGATTTACAAGTGTGATTGTTGGAACAAGAATTATCGCCTTGTAATAACCACTACGCTTGAAAATTTCCAATAAACAATTCAGAGAGGTAATAGTCTTGCCTGTGCCGGTTGCCATTGCGAATAGACCTTTTTGAGTATTTGCTTTCCAGTTTTCAAATGCCAATTGCTGATACTCACGAGGTCCGGTTGGATATGGAAAATGAGGAGAATTGTCTGCGACATGCTGTGATTCCTTCATTTTGCTGATGACATCAGCTATGCGTTCTTTTGCCTTTGACAGTGCCTTGCGAACTGTTGAAGGAATAGTTGATTTATCAATTTCGTCAATGAGCTTTTGTTCATCATCAAGAAGTTCTTGAAGATGTTTGGGCCTTGAATGCTCAATAATATATCCCTTCAAGGAACTTGCTTCAATAAATACAACATCACGGTCTTCTCCCTTAAATGCCGTATCAAAAGATGTCTGTATTCCTTTAATGCGTCCATTGTCGGCAACACCATTCCAATCGCAATATACTCCTAAGCTCTCTTTGTTATGCATGAAAGCCGATAAAGAAAAGTTCACTGAGCCTTCGAACCCAACTTTATTTATTCCATCGGAGAATGTACCACATTTAGTGTGAGCAATGCCTCTGCCATTAACCATCTTGACTATTTTGATTTCAATCCTATCATTTCGGATTAACCAAGCCAGACATTCAAAGAAATGTTTGTCGCGCTTGTTTAGCATATAGCTCAGCTGCTCCAGATTATTGAAGTCAACGAATGGCAGACTATTTCCGTCATGTGCCATGGTTATGGCATTCACATCATCGCTGCTTAAGATGTCATTGATAATCATTCGCATTTTGCCACCATTGTATATAAAAGAGGCAAAACCGTAGGCAAGGACATTTATAGCTGTTGATGAGAAGAACCCAAGCATAAGGTCAAACGATGTGGCATTGCACAACGCCTCTGAGAAGAAACCCGCTGGTTCCCACTCTGTGTTTGTCTGATACCTGAATGTTTCAGGCCATGTCACATCTGTCTTCAGCATATTTATATAAAGCAATTAGCGCAGAATGCGTCGTTATCTTCATCGGGGTCTCCGAATAGGTCAACCAGCTTCCCGGAACCTTTTTGTCGTTTAGCTTCCTGTTTCTTTATAGCATCCAGTTTTATTTGTCGAATGCGCTCAGGCTTTATAAGGTCGGCAAGACTTTCGTTCTGATTCCAGGTATAGCCATCTTTTTCAAATTCCATAGCCTTGGCAAAGAGGTCGGGATGTTGCTCATAGAGCCATATCCATTCTATTTTCTGCTGGAAGAAACAAAAATAGCATCCGGAGCGACTCCGGTTATATGTTCCGACCTTTCCATCCACCACGAATTCGATAGGTTTATAGTAGGCTGGTACTCCCACCCCACTATCTTCAAGAATACGGAATATGTCGTCTCTTACGAGAATATCTTCATTATCAACCAACGGAAACTCATCCAATTTACCAACAGGATAATCAGTTCCTTTCAAGAACTCAAAAACTGCCTTGTTGAAGAGTTTCACATCAATATCCATCAGAGCGTTGGCTTTTTTTCCGTAATAGAACTCCTTCGTCAAAGGATGTTCTAATATTTTTTTCAATTCGGGCTTTAGTTCTTCTGGCGCGAGTTTCATATAAATTTGAGTAAACCGCTCAATATTATTCTTATGAATGACATTGTGGATCACATCGATGCTCCAGATATTTTTTCTAAAGGGGAATATCGCCTGGATGTTTGGCTTGGTTGACACATAGCCTTCGCGATCCTCATCACCTCGTATACCCACATACGAGATTGTCGGTCTATCTCCTACAAATCGTTCCATCTCAGCAAGTTTCATCTTTTGTGTACACCAACGTTGTTGAGGTGAAGGAAGGAAATTCCCGCTTGCTTTTAGGAAATGTTCAAATGGCGTTGGTTCCGGACTGTCTTCGGCAGCACGGAGTCGTTGAATACCGCCCAAATATGATTCAAGTCGATTGATAAGAAGGTCGGTTTCGGCCAACTCACAACCGGTATCAGTGTTATAGTATTCTACATTAAGATTAGGATATTTCCCCTTCATGTAGATTGCTAATGCAGCACTGTCTTTGCCACCCGATATTCCTAATACATGTCTTACCTGTGTCATTTTACTTTACTGTTTAGGAGTTTAAGGAGAATACAAATATTGAGTTCTTCATCATCCGAGAGAAGTGATTCAATCTTTGACACAGTCTCATCGGCAACTTTCAGTTTGCTCTTAGGAAGTCGGTATGTCTGAGATTTTGAAAAGTTACCCATATTGGAAGCCAATTCAAAATTGTATGCCTCGGTCTCTTCGTCGGCTGAAACTATCTCTCCTATAGCAGAATATCGTTCCAATTCGCTGAAGATATGAAGCATTTGATGAATCAACACTGGCTCGTCAGCATCTTTAGTCTCATCAAGACGCTTGTCGTTGATTACGATCGCAAGTTTTTCAATGAACTCACGTTTGGTCTCAGACGGAGCAATAACGCGATCAAGGAATGACCTCGTTTTGGGAGTAAGGATACGCGAATCAATTGATCGGTATCTATTCTCAAGAACTTCTTTATAATCCTCGTACTCTTTTGGGAGGCCAAAATGCTCAATAATCTTTATCTCAATACGATCAATAAGATTATCGTAGCATGTATTAAGTTCCCTAACTGCACGACGGATGAGGTCGAGATACTGTAAAACAAATTCATCGCTATTGAGGTCCTTATAACCTAAAGCGGCAGGAAGATCTTCAAAGAACGTTTTTGCCGGATCATGGGCATTAGAAAGTACATCTCTGAATTTTGCTGTATAGGCATTGTCAAATTTGCGTGTAACCTTAGCGTAGTTATTGAGACTACGATAGAAATGAAAGAATGGCTTAACTGTTTCAAGCAGTGAATCTGCCGAAACTCCGACGCTATCATCCTTTCGCAAAAATTGACGATAACGTTTGAAGAACTCCAGTTTTACGCCAGAAACTTTGAATGCTTTCAACGAAAAGTCATTCATGCGTTTCTGTATCAGTTCAAATACTTCTTTATTAATGTTCAATACGAAAGTATTCCCATTATAAAGAGCAAAGTCTTGCTGATTGATGTATAAGAAGATGGGGATCCAGAAATCAATCACCCCTTGCTTTAACTTAAAGGGTGCAGCTTTAAGAATCTTTACCAGTTCTGATAGTTTCTTAGGCTTCTCTATTGCCGAATTTATGAACTTGATGGAGACATCCCATAAAGTTTTCAATTCTGTCCCAGTGGGAGCCCCTAAAAGCCAATGGCCATTCTCGTCTTTACGGTGAATCCCCGAATCTCTGAGCAGCGTGAAGTAGATTGTCTTCTCCGGAGGGAATGACTCAATTCCAAAGTCTGGCTTATCACTATGATTAAGCATCGCATCAAGAAGATTGACGCGAGCAAGCGAAATCGCAGAGCTTAGCTTCTGTCGATTAAATAATTCATTCCGGATTATTGGTGCCTTATGATACACCAGGTCGCATACATGCGACAGCAACTTGTTAAAATCTCGAACTGATTTAATCTTTCGAGCTTTACCGTTGAAATACCATACTACATCTTCTGTCGCTGACGTTAGAGCATTGTTAATCGCATCATTCAACTTCTGGGTCTCGAAATTCTTCTGATTTTCGAGCTCAGATTTAGCAACTCTATCATCAAACGCTACATTATCAATAACATATTGTAGCTTCTTTATTTCATAGAGATGCTTAACAATTGCCTCTGAGTTTTTGAAATAACCATAGATGGATGCACCTGCACTTGACGAGTTGGATATGTCTATGACATCATTTTCAATGTCGGAAAGAGGAAATATGAGATGAATGTATCCGTCAATATCCCCCACTGGTTCTACAATCGTTGGCTCATTGTTGATACGATATTCAAAGTATCTTGGAGTGCCGGTCTTATAATAGGATGCCGATGCGATTGCGGCCTTTTGTTTAACATAAGGTACAATTTCTTCAACGGATAAAGTCGGAGTCGGCACGATGGAAGCTGCTTTATACAGCTCATCTTCCATATCAATGTTGGTGCCTTCAAATAGAATGTACTGCGATTTATATTTTGCAAATCGGATAACCTGATGTCCAATGAGAGTTTTTATCAACTCACAAACATTCGTAAGCCCCAAAGCATTCTCTCCGTAGATTACAAGGAAGTCATCATCAAGAACAATGCCGTTGAAAAGCATATTGATTAGTCCAATTGTCTTGATGAGTTTGAGGCAATCTTTGATAGTTTTTTCTTCAAGGTTTGATCCTTCAATACGTTCTATGGCGACAGACAATGATCGCCAGTACATTGAGTCAGCATTCGTTTCCGAAATAGCTGAATAGAAATGATATGTCAGATAATCATAAACAGAGGCAACATTATAAGTCAATGAAGCCGAATACTTGAAATCATTGAGAGAATCTTCCCCTTTTGCTGAGAGGAAAGAAAATAATGATCTTTCATTCTGACCATAGCGTTGAATTGCCAAGGTGAGACACACTGCAGATACCGGGTCAAGTGGATACAGTAATTCAGCGGTCTTTAATTCCAGATTCCTTGAAACTATCTTGCTCCGTTTGCCCAAATTATATAACCGATTGAGCGCAACCTCAGCGCTTTTTGAGAGGTCTGTGCGATTATCCAAACGCTTTGCTGTCAACGAAAGCAATTGTTCAACTGGCTCGACAAAAACGATCTCCTGAAAACGGCCCTTCACCTTCTGCCATTCATTGCGTTGTGTCTCCGTAAGTTTCGCCGCATAGCTACCAAAATTCTGATGCAGAGTAGTCAGCAATATGATACTCCGAGAAGGAACATTTACAAATTCGGATAACTTTTGGAGAAAATATAGTTCTTTCTCAGGATCGTTATTGGCCGCATGTTCTAGCCTACATTATTCATAGAGGCATCTGATAGGCCCCAGAAAA
>QLIP01032420.1_pt1 | contig 26810 bp, 24 predicted proteins | sample 1769771 | NCBI WGS metagenome assembly QLIP01 (sample SAMN09428762, study PRJNA476227) | Gut metagenome, whole genome shotgun sequencing project. | isolation source: cecum | host: Rhizomys sinensis | place: China: Jinsha town of Minqing, Fujian Province | collected 2013-09-23 | reverse complement strand
CTTCAGCACTGATGGCGATTTTTTCGCCTTTATCAGCCTTGGGAATAGAGACTTTCGGCCACGGATTGAACTTGATGCGGCAGATTCCTCGTTCTTCATCGTTGAGCTCGAGTAGAGCTGCTTTGTAGATTTGACGTACACAAATAGGATACATCTCTTTAGCACGCTTCTTGAGTTCCATGGTCTCAATCCATTTTCTCAATGCATTTGAGGTTAGATAGGAGAACAGGATTTGGTTTGTTCCGAGGTAGCGCTCAAGATGAGCAACAGCCAGTTTGTAGTTCTTGGCTGTACGTTCCTGCCCACGATTCACCATGCGACTGATGTGCAGTTTAGCATAGTCGCTGAAGTTCGCATCACTATCCTGAGCAGTAAGGAATGAGATGACCTCCTTGAGTGCCCACTGGTCGATATACTGGGCATTCAGTCTTCGGTTGTATTCCTGAATCAGAGATTCACAGTAGGTCATAACCGTAACGTCACGGATGTCCTTGGATTTTGACAGAGACTTCTTGTCTACGACCTTTGAAGTCTTGATGTAACCCTGCTTTCTATTATGGGTTACTCTGATGTAGACGGGGTAAAAACCGTCTTGTCGTTGCTTCTGAACGACGGCTTTAAAAGTTGCCATATTTACTAACTATTAATTATTAACTTCTTCGGAGTTTTTTTTAATTAATAATCAGAAAATTACGACCTAATTTCAGACTCTATACATCGCTCTATACACGCTCTATACGAGGGTCTCTAAAACTCTATACAATTTCTACACCGAATGGTTCACTTGGTCTCAGAAAGTGGCGCCAAGTGGAACGATGCTATAAGAAAGAATTAGGTCGTAACCTCTGTTTTATCAGATGGTTACGACCTAACTATTTGGAATTTAGGAATGTCGGATTATTCCTCAATTGCGGCCTGAGCCGCGGCTACGCGGGCGATGGGCACGCGGAAGGGTGAGCAGCTTACGTAGTTCATGCCAAGACGTGAGCAGAACATTACTGAGCTGGGCTCGCCTCCGTGCTCGCCACAAATACCAACCTTCAATTCAGGTTTGGTTGAACGGCCTTTCTCTACACCCATGCGTACGAGCTGACCTACACCTTCCTGATCAAGTACCTCGAACGGATCCACCTTCAAGATTCCTACCTCTTTGTAGTGCTTCAAGAATTTCGGTGCGTCATCACGTGAGTATCCGAATGTCATCTGTGTCAAGTCGTTTGTACCGAATGAGAAGAAGTCAGCTACCTCAGCAATCTGATCAGCTGTCAATGCAGCACGCGGTACCTCGATCATTGTACCGACCTTGTAAGGAATAGTCTCGCCCTGCTCGTCGAATACCTTAGCAGCTGTTGTGTTGATCACATTAGCCTGGTGCTGAAGCTCTTTGAGCGTACCTACGAGCGGTACCATGATTTCCGGATATACCTTGAAGCCCTTACGCTTGCAATTGATTGCAGCCTCGATGATGGCACGTGCCTGCATCTCTGTGATTTCGGGATATGTGATACCAAGACGGCAACCACGGTGACCGAGCATCGGGTTGAACTCTTCGAGTGAATCTACTTTTGCCTTTACTTCCTCGAGTGTCAAGCCCATCTCTTTTGCCATCTCTTTCTGAGTAGCAGTCTGATGAGGTACGAACTCATGCAACGGGGGATCGAGAAGACGTACAGTTACGCCAAAGCCGTCCATAGCCTCGAAGATGCCTTCGAAGTCACCACGCTGGATGGGAAGAAGTTTTGCAAGTGCCACGCGACGACCCTCTTCGTCTGATGCAAGGATCATTTCACGTACAGCCTTGATACGGTCGCCTTCGAAGAACATGTGCTCTGTGCGGCAGAGACCGATACCCTGAGCACCGAAGCGACGTGCCTGCTTAGCATCGCGCGGAGTGTCAGCATTTGTGCGAACAAGTGTTTTTGCGAACTTGTCTGAGAGGTTCATGATAGCACCGAAGTCACCATCCAATTCCGGCTCAGTGGTCGGAACCTGACCTTCATATACATCACCGTTTGAACCGTTCAATGAGATCCAGTCACCCTCATGGTATACCTTACCATCCATTTCAACGGTCTTAGCCTTATAGTCAACTACGATTTCACCGGCACCTGATACGCAGCACTTACCCATACCACGAGCTACTACAGCAGCGTGAGATGTCATACCGCCACGCATTGTAAGGATACCCTGAGCTACTGCCATACCGCGAAGGTCCTCGGGCGATGTCTCGATACGCACGAGTACAACTTTCTTCTTCTTCTCAGCCCACTCCTCAGCGTCGTCAGCCTGGAATACGATCTGACCTGTAGCGGCACCCGGAGATGCAGGAAGACCCTTAGCTACAACCTTAGCACGCTTCAATGCGTCCTTGTCGAATACGGGGTGAAGAAGTTCGTCGAGTTTCTGAGGCTCGATGCGGAGAAGGGCAGTCTTCTCGTCGATTTCGCCAGCACGGAGAAGATCCATTGCGATCTTAACCATTGCAGCACCGGTACGCTTACCGTTACGAGTCTGAAGCATCCAGAGCTTACCGTCCTGGATTGTGAACTCCATATCCTGCATATCTTTGTAGTAGTCCTCAAGACGCTTTGCAATTGCGATCAATTCAGCAGCACATACGGGCATTGACTCCTCGAGTGAAGGATATTTCTCTGCACGCTCAGCCTCTGAAATGCCCTGAAGAGCAGCCCAACGACGTGAACCCTCTACAGTGATCTGCTGCGGTGTGCGAACACCTGCAACTACGTCCTCACCCTGTGCGTTGATAAGGTACTCACCGTTGAAGATATTTTCACCTGTTGCAGCGTCACGGCTGAATGCAACACCTGTTGCTGAGTTATCGCCCATGTTTCCGTAAACCATTGCCTGTACGTTAACAGCTGTTCCCCACTCTTCGGGAATCTGGTTCATGCGACGATAAAGAATAGCGCGTTCGTTCATCCAGCTATCGAATACGGCGCAGATACCGCCCCAGAGCTGTTCCCATGCTGACTCGGGGAAGTCCTTGCCAGTGTACTCCTTAACGGCAGCCTTGAAACGCTTAACGAGCTCCTGAAGATCCTCTACAGTCAAATCTGTATCTGACTTAACGCCTTTCTCCTCTTTAACCTCGTCCATGATTGCCTCAAACGGATCGATGTCAGTTTTGCTCTTCGGCTTCATGCCAAGTACTACATCACCGTACATCTGCACGAAACGACGGTAGCTATCCCATGCAAAGCGGGGGTTGCCACTCTTCTCTGCCATTGTTGCTACAGTGGCATCATTCATACCGAGGTTCAATACAGTATCCATCATACCCGGCATTGAAGCGCGAGCACCTGAACGTACTGATACAAGAAGGGGATTAGAAGAATCGTTGAATTTGTTGCCGGTCAGCTCTTCTACGTGAGCGATAGCGCTTTCTACCTCAGCCTTGATGTCAGCAACCACTTTGTCGCGACCATACTGAGTGTATTCATTACATACTTCAGTTGTAATTGTGAAACCCGGAGGAACGGGCATACCCAAAAGGTTCATTTCTGCAAGGTTTGCACCCTTGCCGCCGAGGACGTTTCTCATCGACGCATTACCTTCGGCCTTACCATCGCCGAACGTATAGACATTTTTTGCCATAATTGAAACAATTAATATGACTTAGATTAATAAAAATTAATTCACCTAATAGAAACTGAAATAAACGGAAAAGGAGGGCATTTTTTGTACAAAAAACAAAAAAATGCCGTCTTCGATTTATTTCACAACTGCAAATATAGCTATTTGTTGTGAATTTTTACTATTTTTGTGCCGAAAAAAATTAAAATAGAGGAAATTTAATTAACTATAATGGCTAGAAAAGGCAAAGTGCTCCCTATTTTGAGGGAGATAGAGATAACAGGCGTCGCTGCTGAGGGTAAATCTCTTGCTCGCGTTAAGTTCAAAGAAACCGACGAAACACCCACGGTGGTTTTTATCCCGTTTGGTGCACCCGGCGACATCGCTGATATCAAAATTAATCGCAAAAAACGCAGTTATGCCGAGGGACAGATTGAGCAACTTATCAAGCCGTCGCCTATTCGTCAAAATCCGCGTTGCGAACATTTTACTATATGCGGCGGTTGCAAGTGGCAACATCTCCCATACTCCGAGCAACTTAAATTCAAGCAACAACAGGTAGCCGATGCTTTAGAGCGTATTGCTAAAGTTGAAATGCCGGAAATTACTCCCATTTTAGGTTCTGATAAGATTTGGGAATATCGCAACAAGATGGAATATACCTTCTCTTGCAAGAAATGGCGCACATGGGAGGATGTAAAATCTGGTCGAGAATTCACCGACAGCTCAAATGCCCTTGGATTCCATATTCCCGGAGCATTCGATAAGGTATATCATATCGATTGCTGTCATCTGCAAGATGATCTTGGCAACCGCATTCGAAATTTCATCTATGATTATGCCGAGAAACACGCGCTTTCTTTCTATAATATTAGAGAGAATGAAGGTTTGCTTCGCACTTTGATGATTCGAATCGCGTCTACGGGTGAAGTGATGGTGTGTCTTGTCTTTGGTGAAAACGACCCAATTCTCTCCGAGCCATTACTGAAAGCAATTGATGCTGAATTCCCCGAGATTACATCTATTCTCTATGTTGTTAACCTCAAACTTAACGATACAATTTCAGACCAAGAGATACACCAGTTTAAGGGTCCGGAATATATTGTAGAGGAGATGGAGGGTCTCAAATTCCGCGTCAATGCCAAGTCCTTCTATCAGACAAACTCTCTGCAAGCATATGAATTATACAAGGTGACTCGTAAATTTGCAGGCCTAGATAAAGAAGTAGTCGACGCTAATGGTGAAAAGCCATTGGTCTATGACCTTTACACCGGAACTGGCACAATCGCCAACTTCGTTGCGCGCAATGCGCGTAAAGTAGTGGGCATTGAATATGTCGAAGAGGCAATTGCCGATGCAAAGCTCAATTCCGAGGTGAACGGAATCAAAAATACTCTCTTCTATGCAGGTGATATGAAGGATATTTTGACCGACGACTTTATCGCGTCCCATGGTCGCCCCGATATTATGATCATCGATCCGCCGCGTGCCGGCATGCATGAAGATGTCGTAAAGGTAATTATGAATGCAGAACCTGAAGTGATTGTTTACGTAAGCTGCAATCCGGCAACGCAAGCTCGCGATCTGGCACTCATGGATGCTAAGTATCGACTGACTGCCATTCAGCCTGTTGATATGTTCCCTCACACCCATCATGTTGAAAATGTGGTACGCTTGGAGCGTAGAAAATAATATAGCTTCTTACAAAATTGTTTAAACTTCTACAACAAAGATTCTTATGTTGAGAAAAGTTTTAATTGCCACATTAGGCTCGTTGTTGCTTCAAGTTGCTACCTGTTTAGCATGTACCTCCGCAATTATTGGGGCGTCGGTCAATCCCTCCGGTCGTCCAATCTTGTGGAAACATCGCGACACAAGCAACACGGATAACAAAGTGGAATACGTTCCAGGAGTTAATGGTGATCTTTCGTATGTCGCCCTATTCAACGCCAACGATAAGAAGTTGAAGGAAGCTTGGATGGGGATGAACGATGTAGGCTTTGCCGTAATGAACACAGCATCATATAATATAAAGAACGACAAGGTGCCTGCATCGAAAATGGATAAAGAGGGAATTTTGATGACAGCAGCATTAAAAAAATGCCGAACAGTCGATGATTTCGAACAATTCCTTAATCAATACCCACGTCCTATGGGTGTTGAAGCGAATTTTGGTGTCATTGATGCGCTTGGGAACGGGGCTTATTTTGAAACAAATAATTATGGATTCAAACGATTTGATTTGAAAGACAGCCCAAACAATGTCTTGATTCGCACCAACTACAGTCATTCCGGACGAGAGCGCGAAGGATATGGTTTTATACGTGAAGCAAATGCCGAACATCTTTTAGCTCCTTATATAAAAGAAAGATCTGTAACCCCAGAAGTTCTGACCGAAGAGGTTAGCCGAAGTTTCTACCACGATATGCTGAAATGCGACTTCGTCAAATCGGGATTTGATTGGGCTATTGATCAAGACTTTATTCCTCGATTTAAATCGACAGCTACTGTTGCCATCGAGGGATGCGTGCCGGTAACTGATCTAAAAGAGATTGACCCGGACTTTGTAAGACAGCAATATATAATGTGGACCGGACTTGGATACCCTCCATGCGCCGAAACACGAGCAGTATACTGCGCCCCCGACGGAGTCGAGAACGACCTGCGCGGATCCTTGCCTAATGGTCATGCACCTTTAGCCGACAAGGCACAACAGATGCGCAACGACGTATTTCCATACCGCACAACTGGAAACGGCGAAAAATATGTAGAGATCCGAAAACTCTATAACGAATCAGGCAACGGCTATGCTCAAACAATGAAACGTAAAAGTCTGGAAAACTACAAGAAAATTCGCTCAAGCCGCAACAAAACCATAGGTGAAAACACAAAATAATCAGAATAACACAGAAAATCTAAAGTCGGACTTCTATACTGTTCCGACTTTAAATTATTGCCGTTGGCTGTTAAAGGCAAACAGTCATCAACGCATTGTGGTATTGTGTGCATCCATGGTAGCTTCGGCTATGGTCTTGCTTATTCTTTTAGGTTTCCTATCCGATGTGCGATTCCTGATTTTAGCATTGATGCTTCTATTTATCGTGATTCCGATGGGCATCAGCTTTCTGTTTATTCTCTACGGATTTGATCCTATAAATAGATTAAATAACATTAATCATAGAATTGAGATAAGCCAAAATACGTTAAATATTGTTATAAGAGTAAAGGATTACCATCTGCAAGAGGAAGATCCTGGGCATACGGAACACGATGAAGCTTCCTCCTATATCGAACAATCATACACAATCAACTATTCGGGCATCTCTAAATGGGATATAAAGTCTAAGAATGTGATCGTTTGGCTTCGAGGAGAGAAACAATTTATAATCATTCCCATCGATGCGTTCCCGGAGCCGCAGACATTTTCAAAATTATTTAACTTCATCAGAGAACACAATTGAAGTTGTTAAACTTGTTTTTTAAGGTACGAAAAGACCAATAAGAATAAATATTCAACTTCATTTTAAGTTCATGAATAAGACTAAACGACTTCATTATGAGAATTCTAAAAGATAGCAAACGCAAATATTGCTTTATCATGGATATGGAGGTAAGAGATTATGAACTGGACTGCGAACAGATTGTGAACAATGCCAATTACCTTCATTATATGGAGCACACACGCCACAAATTCTGTATGGACGCCGGTTTATCATTCATAGAGATGCATAACCAGGGCATCGATGCTGTGGTGCGACGCATTGAGATAGATTATGTCACATCGCTCCGCGGCGGTGATACATTCCTTAGTTGTATTCGTTTGGAACGCAAAGGACCTCGATTCATATTTCATCAAGACATCTTGAAACGCAACGGCGATATTGTCGCTGAAGCAGTTGTAACGGTTGTCGTTTTAAAAGATGGAAAACTCTCACGCGGCGATGAACTTGCTGCCGTATTCAGCCGCTATATAAAATAAAACTCAGCATTACAAGAACATAAAATGTTTGAATCAGAAGAAACCACCGAACAACGCACCATCGCGGCTATTGGGCTCAGCATGGTGCCGAGAATTAATGCCCAGATAGTGCGAAAGATGAGAGAAGTAGGCATGAGTGCATACCGCTTTCTAACAACCGATATTATGGAGATATCCGATCGACTGGGCTTAACCTCAAAGGTGCGATTTCCTGATTCTGAGAGATTAGCTGCGCTTAACAAAGCAAAAGAGGAGTACGTCTTTGTAGAGCGTCATAACATTAGAGTATACTCACTGCTTGATGATGATTATCCTTGGTTGCTTCAAGAGATTACCGATCCTCCTATTACCTTATATCAAATAGGGGACGCCAACCTAAATGGAGACCATATTCTAAGCCTTGTCGGCACCCGTCGCTGCACCATGTATGGAGCTGAATTTTGCAATTCTCTTGTAAGGGATATGGGAGCATACTTTCCTGACACAAAAATAGTTAGTGGATTAGCATTGGGCATTGACTCTTACGCGCATCATGCAGCATTAGAACATAGGTTGTCAACGATTGCAGTTGTGGCTCATGGTTTGGATACACTATACCCTTCACAAAACCGTGACCTGGCAAAGAAGATCTTAAAAAACGGAGGAGCTATTCTTTCGGAATATCCATCAAAAACCACACCCTTTGCAAATAGATTTCTTGAGCGGAATCGCATTGTAGCAGGACTAAGTCATATCACCGTGGTAGCGGAATCTGAAATCAAAGGCGGCGCAATGAGTACGGCAAATTTCGCATTTAACTACAATCGTGAAGTCGGCTCACTACCCGGACGCTCGTCCGATCGAGCCAGCTCAGGCTGCAATCTTTTGATAAGACAACAGAAGGCAAACTTGATATCTTCAGCTGCCGATATCTTAGAGGTGATGAACTGGAATCCTCTGGGTAAAAAAGATATGACTAATCAACGAAATCTATTTCCGGAACTTGAAGGCATTCCATACTTAATATATGAGACATTGCGCTTTAATGCCGAACCTCTCAATGTTGATGCAATACATCATTTCACCAACGTCCCAATCAGTCAACTCATGCCAGTTCTCACAGAACTTGAATTCGACGGTGTAATATCTCGAATCCCAGGCAATAGATATACTATCACTTAAGACTAAAAAATGGGCTATCGAAGAAGAGATAAAAATTCATCAGAATTTATAATTAGTGAGTTTGAATCGGTCGTAGAACATGCCATTCAAGGACTATCGTCCAATAAACTGCTACTTGGTATAAGCGGCGGTGCTGACAGTGTTGCCCTATTAACCTCATTAGTGAGCTTAAAAGCTGATGTTATAGCCGTTCATTGCAATTTTCATCTGCGCGGAGAGGAGAGCAATCGCGATCAACTCTTCGTAGAAGAATTGTGTAAGCAATTGAACGTCGAACTCAACGTAGTACATTTTGACGTTGACAAATACAGAGCCGAGACCGGAACTTCGATCGAGATGGCTTGCCGCGAACTTAGGTATGCCAAATTTCGCGAACTCAAACATGAGCTAAGCATTGAACGCATAGCTGTTGCGCATAATGCTGACGACAACATAGAAACCCTTATGTTGAACTTATTCCGTGGCTCAGGTGTTAAAGGACTAAAGGGAATGTTGCCTGATACAGGCGAAATAATTCGCCCGCTCTTGATGCAATCAAGAGATAATATCATCCGATACCTATTGGCAAAACAAGTTTCATACGTTACAGACTCAAGTAATCTTGAAGATGATTATCGCAGAAACTATATTCGCAATAGGTTACTTCCCGAAATCGAAGATAGATGGCCAGGTGTACGAAAAGCAATTACCACTACCCTATCCAATCTTCGAACCGAAGAGCGAGTATTGGAGAATATATCAAACGATATATTACAGAATACAACGCATACTTTAAGTTATGATACAATCATAAACTCGCCCGATGCATATTGGATTATTTTCCAATTTACATCAAAGTATGGCACATCAAGATTAATCGCATCTGAAATTTTCGATGTCTTTACCAAGCGATACGGCACACAACACATCATCGGAAAAAGATGGAAAATACGAGATGGTGCACTCATATTTGACAAAAAAGGATTGACATTTTTGCCTAATTGAAAAATATATGTTAATTTTGCAACAAATATCAAAGAGGGTATATGAACCCAGAATTCAAAATCTCCCAAAATAATTTTTTCCAAACAAATTGAGAACTTCACTTTGATATTACGGCATTCCTGAATTTCATTAAATTGACACATTCTTGTAATTCCCAATTACTTATGTAGACTTTTATAATGATTAAGATGCCTACTACAGTTGAATAATCAACTATATCTTTCAATCAAGAATCAAAAATTTCCCTTGAAATAATTATTTTCGTTCAGAATCCGAAGTGTCTTGAAGTGTCCTAATGAAAGGCCTCCGGCACTACGAAATGATATGAAAACACAAAATTCGCAATATGTATAGTTACGATGATCTTATGTCAATGGATAATGCTAAATTGCAAGAATTAGCGACATCCATGGGAATGAAAAAAGCATCAACGGCCAGCCATCAGGATTTGGCCTATTTCGTCATAGACAGTCATTCGGAAACAACAGCCAAAGAGACTGTGGCACGTAATTCGGCAAAACCTAAAAAAGAGAAGGAGCGTAAAACAAAAAATCCAAAACAAAAAAAAGAACGACAGTCGGCCGATAAACAGGTCACTGAAGCTACAGCCAATGAAGATGTAGCAAGTACTGCGCAGCCTGTTGCTGCAGAACAAGCCGCTCCCAAGAAACGAGGCCGTAAACCCAAAGCACAATCTGGAGAACCGACAGCAGAGGCAGTTGTAGTTGAAACCTCAGCTACCCCCGATGCTGCTACACCTCAACCCCGCAAAAGAGGTCGCAAGCCTAAAAACGCCCAAAACAACGAATCCCAATCTGAAACAGATGTACCTTCATCTGAAATTGCATCTGAAACTCAGTCAGAAAATACTCAGCCCCAGGAAACAGCATCCGAAAAAACAGAACCTGCAACTGAAGAAACACCACAGGTTCAAACTGAGCGTCAACCGGAGGTGGTATCAAAAGAGAAACCGAGTTTAGACTCTTTCTTCTCTAATGCAAAGCGCCGCACCTTTACCCCCAGATCTCAACAAGAGATTAAAGAGGCCGAGATAGCTGCTGCCGTAGCACCCATCATCATTGCAGAGCCGGCTCCTGTTCAGATGCAGAAGCAACCTCAACCGAGCAACAAACAGCAAAAGCATCTAACCAAACAGCAGCGCAAACAACAGCGTTTGGAGCAGCAGAAACAACAGCAAAAAGCTCAAGAGCAAACAAGATTTGACTTTGAGGGTATCATTACCTCATCGGGTGTACTGGAGGTAATGCCCGACGGATACGGCTTCCTTCGCTCGAGCGACTACAATTACCTCGGAAGCCCCGACGATATTTATGTTTCACAACAACAGATAAATGAGTTTGGTCTGAAAACAGGTGACGTTATCGAAGGTGGCATTCGTCCTCCCCGTCCCGGCGAAAAATATTTCCCGCTATGCCGCATTGAGCAGATCAACGGATTGTCGCCCGATGTGATTCGTGATCGTGTTCCATTCGAACATCTCGTTCCGCTATTCCCCGAAGAGAAATTCGATCTCACATCGGGTCGTCAGCAAAACATCTCAACTCGCGTTGTCGACATGTTTGCCCCCATCGGTAAAGGACAACGCGCACTGATTGTTGCGCCCCCGAAAACAGGTAAAACAATCCTTCTTAAAGATATTGCCAATGCAATCGCGGCCAATCATCCGGAAACTTACATCATAATGCTGCTAATCGATGAGCGTCCGGAAGAGGTAACCGACATGGCACGTAGCGTAAATGCAGAAGTAATCGCTTCGACATTCGACGAGCCGGCAGAACGCCACGTCAAGATTGCCGGCATCGTACTGGAAAAAGCAAAACGATTAGTTGAATGCGGACACGATGTGGTAATAATGCTCGATTCAATTACCCGTCTTGCCAGAGCGTACAACACAGTTAGTCCAGCATCGGGCAAAGTCCTCTCCGGCGGTGTCGACGCCAACGCACTTCAGCGTCCGAAGCGATTCTTTGGCGCAGCGCGCAACATCGAAAACGGCGGTTCGCTCACCATCATTGCCACTGCTCTAACTGAAACATCTTCAAAGATGGATGAAGTAATCTTTGAGGAGTTCAAAGGCACCGGCAACATGGAATTACAACTCGATCGCAAATTGGCTAACAAACGTATCTTCCCCGCTGTTGACATCATTGCTTCGTCGACACGTCGTGATGACCTTCTTCTCAATGAAGAGATACTTAACCGCATGTGGATTCTTCGCAACTATCTCTCTGACATGAATTCAATTGAGGCAATGGAGTTCATCAAAAAGAGAATGGAGATGACTCGTTCGAACGAAGAACTTCTTGTAACAATGGAAAAATAATGAATACATTTGGTAGAAATATAAGACTCACCACTTTTGGAGAAAGTCATGGACCCGCCATGGGGGGAATTCTTGACGGATTTCCATCGAAAGTTCAATTAGACTTCGATGAAATATATCGCCAAGTTGAGAGAAGAGCACCAGGGCGCAGCCATCTCACTACACAGCGACGCGAACCCGATAAACCGGAATTTCTATCTGGCATCAGCGTCGATGGTGTAACATTGGGTACTCCCATTGGATTCATTGTTCGCAATTGCGACCAACGTAGCGGCGATTATGCCGGCTACGAAGGTAAATTTCGTCCGAATCATGCTGACTATACATACTATAAAAAATTCGGCATCAATGATTTTCGAGGAGGTGGACGCGCCAGTGCCCGTGAAACGGTTTCTTGGGTTGTGGCAGGAGCCATCTGTCGCCAATGGCTAAGTTCCATGGGAATAGAGGTTCATGCAGAATATATAGAAACCAATTCGGTTGAAGAGGCAAAAATGAAATGCGACTCAACCGGTGGTATTGTACAAGGCACAATTACAGGCGTTCCGGTAGGTATTGGCGAACCGGTATTCGACAAACTCCACGCTCGCCTTGCAGCCGCCATGATGGGTATCAATGCTGCCAAAGCATTTGAATATGGTGATGGAGCAGCAATGGCGTCGATGCACGGACTTGAATCGCTCGACTATTTCTCTGACGATTTTGATATCAACAATCCTGGTGAGAATCCGTTCAAAACAAATCACTCAGGCGGAATACAAGGAGGAATCTCCAACGGAATGCCAATAAACTTCAAGGTGTGGTTCAAACCCACTGCAACAGTTATGACCCCGGTAGAATCTATTAACTCTAACGGTGAGAAAGTTATAATTGATCCGAAAGGACGCCATGATCCTTGTGTAGCCATTCGTGCTGTCCCTATCGTTGAATCAATGGCCATCCTTACAGTTGCAGATTTCATCAAGACCCATATTAATCGATGAGAAGAAGTTATAGCGACTACTTAATAGAAAAATTTGGCGGGAAGACACAAAAGATATCTATCAATGCAGGATTCTCTTGTCCAAATAGAGACGGAACCATAGGAAGGGGCGGTTGTATATACTGTAACAACCGCTCCTTCACACCATCTTACTGCTTCTCGCAAAATGACATCAACGCCCAGATTGACTCAGGTATAGCATTTTTTGCCCGGAAGTACCCACAAATGCAATATCTCCCCTACTTTCAATCTTATACCAACACATTCTCAAACAACTATGCGGAACTTGAGAGAATGTTTACCGATGTCCTTATGCGCCCCGATGTTGCTGGACTCATTATTGGAACTCGCCCAGACTGCGTAAATCAGGAGGTAGCAAATATTTTCGGCCGATTGAACAAAACAAAGCCGATAATTGTTGAACTTGGAGTGGAGACTGCACATAATCAAACCCTCAAACTCATAAATCGCGGACATGATTGGAAGGCGGTAGTTAATGCAGTGACACTGTGCCATGCACAAGAGGTCTCGCTCGGCATTCATTTGATATGCGGATTGCCAGGTGAAAACAGAGATATGATACTTGAAACAGTGAAGCGAGTTTGTAAATTACCAATCGATTCAGTAAAATTTCATCAACTGCAAATACTAAAAGACACAGTACTTGCAGAGCTCTGGCAGAATAAAAAAATTGACGTACCCAATTTTTCATTAGAAGAATATGTCGATTTATGCTTAGAAATTATTACTTTTGTACCCGAATCGATTGTAATTGAACGATTCCTTGCGAGTGCTCCGCCAGATATGATTCTTGCGCCCAAATGGGGACTTAAGAATTATGAATTTATGAACATACTCAACAATAGACAAAAACAATAAACGCTCAATATGAAAAAAGTTATTTTAACAAGTGCGGCTTTGATGGCAACATTAGTTGCATCGGCCGACGTTACAATCATCTTCCCCAAAGAGGGAACGGCAAAACAGTACAGCGTGTCTAAAAACATTATCGCAGATATGGCAAAACCTTATCGCGAACGTCCGGCTGCAATTGTCGACACAATGCCTGTCAAGAAAGGTAAGATCGTGATCTCAACCAAGGGAACTGCCGCAACAAGCTACAACCTTCAGCTTGGCGACAAACAGAGCATCAACTTCATGGTTGAACCCACCGAGAACCTCACCATCAAAATCAACAGTCTCAATCCGTTGGATTACACAATGAAGGGCACCATGTTGATGGAAGGCATCGAATACCTTACTAAAAATTCAAAGAAGATTGTTGAAGAATATAACGAAGTTAGAAAGAACACACCCGACAACAAAGAGGAGCTTCAAAAAATCGGTGAAAAATACGACAACCTCTTCACCTCATTCATCAAAGAGAACCCGAACAATCCGGCTACGCTCTATGCGATGATGAATGTAGGTCCGGAACTGTTCCTTGAGACATACAACAATCTCAGCGATGCTATGAAGCAGTCAACTCTCTTCCCTATGCTTGAATCCAGAAAAAAACAGCACGAGGCAAGCATAGAGGCTGAGAAGAAACGCAAAGAATTGGAGTCTGGCTCAGTTGTAGCCCCGAACTTCACTCTCAAAGATCTTTCAGGTAAAGATGTTTCTCTCTCTGACTACCGCGGCAAATGGGTCATCCTCGATTTCTGGGGTGGATGGTGCGGTTGGTGCATCAAAGGCTTCCCCTCGCTCAAAGAAGCTTACGCTAAGTATAAGGGCGAAGTTGAGGTAATTGGTATTGACTGCAACGAAAGCGAAGAGGCTTGGCGCAAGGCTGTAGAGAAATATCAGCTCCCCTGGGTGAATGTATACAATCCTGTTAAGGGAGTTCAAGAGGGTATCTGCAAAGAGTATGCAGTTCAAGGTTTCCCCACAAAAGCAATCATTAACCCGGAAGGTAAAATTGCTAACATCACAGTTGGTGAAGATCCTGCATTCTTCGAGACTCTTGCCAAACTTCTTGGCAAGTAAGAATCTTCCAAAATAAAAATAAAGAGGTGTATATCAATAAGATATACACCTCTTCTTTTTAGTCTCCATTAGCGATGTGATATTTTATTAGTCCTTCTAAAGGTGATTGTTCAATCCGCCCAATTTTTAATGAGCATTCAGTAGCCGCCTCTTTCAGCAGGTCTGCAAAATAATATGCTACCGATCCAACAAAACTAACCTCCAGATTCTCTATGTTTGCGTATCGCAACACATTGCGTTGAAAGAACAGTTTGAACTCGTTTACGACCAATAATTTGATATAGGGTTCACTGATATTTGCATGCAGAAAAGGAAGGATACTTGCAAGAAATTTTGCAGGCGTTGTACCTCTGTATGTCTCTGCGATAACATCCTGCATCGACCATCCAATCTCTTTTTGAAACAGTTCTATCACCGAATCCGGCGCTATCTTCTTAAATACATCCGATAAGAAACGCTTTCCTATTGCAGCACCACTCCCCTCATCTCCAAGAATAAATCCCATTGGAGGCGTGTTATCAATGATCTCCTTTCCATCATATAGAGCCGAATTGGCCCCAGTACCCAAAATACAAGCAACGCCAGCCCCTGCGCCCAAAAGAGAACGAGCTGTAGCAAGCATATCCGATGCAACATCTATCTTTGCATCAGGCCACTCATGCAGAAGTTCCTCTGCAATACGTTTGCAATTCTCTGCCGATCCACACCCGGCACCATAAAAGAATATCGCTCGTACATCTTCAGAGTTTAGCAATCTACTTGCACTACACACAGATTCTCGAATCTTTTCAATAGGCATCGTAACCGCGTTTATACCCCCTGTTTGTACACGGTTAATCTCACCTCCCCCACTTTCAATCGCAATCCAATCGGTCTTTGTGCCTCCGGCATCTGCTATAATTATGCTTCCTTGTTTCATGACTACAAATTTACGAAATAATTCATACAATTTAGATAAACTTGATTTATGATTTTCATAAAAATTTTGTATTTTTGCGACTATAAATTTCGAAGTCATACATCGAAGTTGTTTAAATTTATTTACGAATCTTAAAATGAAGTTGTTTATTCTTCATCAAAAAATAGCTCAACATGGCAGATAATTATCTCGAACGCCGAATGGAGGATTTGCGATCAGGCAAACTCCAAGCATCGAATAAAAGCACAACATCTTATCGTGCACCCATAAAACGATTCACTGGCCGTAGAGTCGTTGTCACAGGTGGCGCAAATGGAATTGGTGCGGAAATTGTACGGGAATTTCGCAAAGAGGGTGCCACGGTCGATATTATTGATATCGACCGAACAAACGGCACCAAACTTGCTCAAGCTACCGGAGCTTGCTACAGGCCCACCGACATTTCAAATCCGGAAGAATATGCACAATGCCTAAAGGATATCATTGCTCAGCGTGGTGATATCGATGTTCTCATCAACGATGCCGCAATTGTTGATTTCGTCTCCCTGATTGAGAATGACAACGAACGCTTTCTTCACTCTTTGCAGACCAATGTTGTTCCCATTTTTGTTGGAGCTAAGGTCTTAGCTATGCATAGAGAAGCAACGACAGAAGACTCCAACCAATTTGGTGGAAGGATAATCAACATCGCGTCTACGCGCGCATTTATGAGCGAATCGGGAACTGAAAACTATTCAGCCTCCAAGGGTGCTGTTGTTTCGTTAACGCATTCACTAATGATGTCGCTTGCGAAATACAAAATCACTGTTAACAGTATTAGTCCGGGTTGGATTCATACAGGCAACATACAAGATTTAAGTGAAGCCGACCATGCTCAACACCCCTCGGGGCGCGTTGGCATTCCGAGCGACATCGCAAAAATGTGCTTATTCATTGCCTCTCCAGATTCTCAATTTTTAAATGGTGAAAACATAACCATCGACGGTGGCCATACACACAAAATGTGGTACGTATAATACTCCATTCCATATGAAGAAGTTATTAATTTTTTGTCTTCTTTGTTTCTTTCTGATTCCACAATCTTTGCAGGCAATAACCATCGAAGAGTGTGTGCACGAAGCAATGAAGAACTATCCTGCAATACGCAAACTAAATCTATTACAACAAACAGAGGAGATAGACCAGTCTGATTTGACTAAAACATGGTTGCCTCGTCTTTCTGTATACATTCAAGGAGGTGCACAGAATGTCAACGTTGCTTTACCTGACGCTTTGGTGAATATGATGTCTCAAATGGGACAGAAGTACGATGGAATTAGTCGATGGCAATATAAGGCCGGTGTTGACTTAACACAAAAAGTTTGGGACGGCGGATATTCAAGAAGTCAAAACAAGATTATAGCCGCCGAAAGTAAGCAGCGAGAAGCATCGGTCGAAGTTGATTGCTATGCTATCCGTCAGCGGGTAGAAACTTTATGCTTTGGCATTCTCTTGTCGCAAGCCCAATGCAAACAGCTCGATAATACCATTGCTGTTCTGAATGCAAATATTAATCGGCTTCAAGTCTGCGTCAACAACGGAAGTGCCCTGCAGGCCGACCTCGATCTATTGCAAGTTCAAAAACTAACTATTAAACAGCAGAAAGAACAGGCAATCCTATCATGCAGTGCCCTTGAAAAGATGCTTGAAATATTCGTAGGTAGAGAAATTTCAAGCAATATAGTCATTCCTGAGATAACACATATCGATACAGAAACTATTAAAAGACCTGAATTGAGACTATTCAGCGAAGTTCAAAATGTAAATAATCTCAAATCCGAAGCATTAAAGTGCAACTTAATGCCCAATACATCTCTCTTTGCGCAATCGTTTTATGGCTATCCCGGTTTAAATTACTTTGAAAGCATGCAAAACCACAAACCATCTTTTAACGTGGTGGCTGGCATAAAACTTCAATGGAATCTTGATTCCTACTATGCATACAACAATAACCGCAAACGTCTGCTAATTGCCAATCAGATGATTGAGACAGATCGTGAAACATTCGAGCTAAACACCAAAACAGCGGTAGAGTCTCAAAAGGGCGAAATAGAGTCGTTTTCTAAGATGATGAAGTCTGATACAGCCATCATCAACCTCCGAGAAAGTATAAGGAAAACAGCTGAATCGCAACTCAATAACGGTGTTATTGACCCCACAGCGCTTATAACAAAAATCAATGATGAAGCGCAGGCTCGCCTCAATGCTGAACTTCATCATATTCAATATCTACAATCTGCCTACAAACTAAAATATACGTTGAACCAATGAGACATATCTATTCTATATTAGTGCTTGCCACAGTGTTGGTTGGCTGTAAAAAAGCTGACAAATATGATGCTACTGGCTTTTTTGAAGCTACCCCAGTTACCATAAGTGCTGAAACCACGGGCAAAATTATCGACTTTCCTTTCGACGAAGGTAACACTATTCGTGCTTATCAAAGTTTAGCGCATATCGATTCAACCATGCTCACCCTTCAACGTCAGCAACTCCTTTATCAGCAACGTGGCACTTCGACTGCGGCCCCAAACATTTCAAAGCAAGCCGCCGCATTACGCGAACAGATTTCGCATGCCGAACAAGAATCTTTAAGAATTAAACGTATGCTCAACGACGGAGCTGCAACTCAGAAAAACTACGAAGACAGTCAAGCGCAAGTTGCAACCCTGCGTGCACAACTCACTGCATTAACCTCAACACTCGAACACAACATTACCGGTGTCGAAAACAACGCAAGCGCCCTTGGCGAACAAATTAAACAGCTTGACGAACAGATTTCTCGATGCAACATCACATCTCCAATACAAGGTACTATTCTAACCAAGTTTGCACAAAAGGGTGAATTTGTAACAACAGGAAAACCACTCGCGCAAGTAGCCAATCTATCCGACTTGTATTTGCGAAGCTACTTCACAGTCTCACAACTTGCAGATCTAAAACTCGGTCAGAAAGTAACGGTGGTAGCAGACTTTGGCACAAACAAAAAATATCGTTATGAAGGACGCATCACGTGGATCTCACCTACAAGCGAGTTTACACCCAAATCAATTCAGACCGATGATAGCCGAGCAAACTTAGTTTACGCCGTGAAGATCGCTGTGCATAATGACGGCCGATTAAAAATAGGTCAATACGGAGAGGTTATTCTGAAGTAACACCACTATGAGCAAGGCCATTAAAATACGAGGTTTATCAAAAAAATACGGAGATTTGGTCGCCGTGAATAATCTAAATCTCGACGTCGAAAACGGAGAGTTATTCGGGCTTATCGGACCTGATGGTGCCGGCAAAAGCACTATATACAAAATACTCGCCACCCTGCTTCAACCAGACCAAGGTGATGCTTCGATTCTTGGACTTGATCTGATTAAAGATTATCAACAATTGCGTTCCACAATCGGATATATGCCCGAACGTTTCTCGCTGTATCCAGACCTTACAGTCAAAGAGAATTTACATTTCTTTGCATCATTATTTGGAATCAGCATTCAAGAAAACTTCAAGTTAATCGAACCGGTATATGCTCAATTAGCTCAATTCCCGAATCGATATGCCGGAAAACTTTCCGGCGGTATGAAGCAAAAATTAGCTTTATGTTGTGCTCTGATTCACAGACCTAAAGTATTGTTGCTCGATGAACCAACCACTGGTGTTGATGCAGTGTCGCGTAGTGAATTTTGGGACACTCTATCTGACTTAAAGCAACAAGGCATCACAATTATCGTATCAACCTCATATATGGATGAGGCATCAAGATGCGACCGTGTTGGAATAATGAACCATGGCAACCTTCTGCGGTGCGGTGCGCCCGACAAACTCTGTCTTGAAGTATCACACGGCCTCTATGCTGCACGCGCCAAGGATATGTTTCTGCTGCTTACCCGACTTAGAGAACTGCCAGCAATAAATGACTCGTATACATTCGGTGATACGATTCATTTTACAGCTTCTGAAGATTTTGATGTCCAATCAGCATCGAAATTATTAGCCCATAAGGGGATTCAGGATCTTGAGATATTCCCAATAACTGGAAATCTTGAAGATCTTCTAATTAGTTTAATTCGCAATGAATGAGAAAGTAATAACAGTCAATAAATTAACCAAGAAATTTGGAGATTTTACTGCCGTCGATGCCATCTCATTCGACGTTGAACGTGGTGAAATATTCGGATTTCTCGGAGCTAATGGCGCAGGCAAAACTACCGCTATGCGTATGTTGTGCGGCCTAAGCATTCCAACGGCAGGCAATGGTTTGGTTGCAGGTTGCAACATAGCAACTCAACAAGAAGCAATCAAACGCCGCATCGGATATATGAGCCAGCGTTTTTCGCTCTACGAATCACTTACTGTATTCGAAAATCTCAAATTATTTGCAACTATCTATGGTATGTCGCGCAAAGAGATTGAGAGCGAATCGATTCGTCTGTTCGATATGCTTCAGATGAATGACCTGCGCAATGTAAAAGTCAAGGATCTCCCAACGGGGTGGAAACAGAAACTTTCGTTCGCACTCTCAATTATCCATCACCCCGAGATTCTTTTCCTCGACGAGCCCACAGGCGGTGTCGATCCATTAGCTCGTCGACAATTCTGGGAATTGATTTATCAAGTTGCCGCAGAGGGGATGACCGTCTTCGTAACAACTCATTATCTCGAAGAAGCAGAATACTGTCACCGAGTTTCTATTATGGTCGACGGACGCATTGCTGCCCTTGACACGCCACAAGCATTAAAACAGAAATATAACGCTGATTCGATGGATGCCGTTTTTCGCATCGTCGCTGAAAGCGCAACCCGCACTTCCGACTAATGAACACCACATTCTATGCCATATGTAAAAAAGAGATGATACACATTGTTCGCGACCGTCGAACGATGTTTATCACCATCTTTATGCCTCTCATTCTCCTTCTTCTGTTTGGGTTTGCAATCTCGATGGAAGTCAACGACATACGCGTTGTTGCAGTTGTAGAGAAACACACACAACACTCCCAAAAGATACTGCAACGTTTGGCCACCAACGACTACTTTAAATACCAAGGCATTGTTGCCATGAATGATGTCAATACCATTCTAACACGTTCAGAGGCCGACGCTGCTATAATATTGCGCGAACGCAATGGAGCTCTGGAAAGTCAAATAATCGTTGACGCCGTGAATCCGACCATTGCACGCACAATAACAGCATATATATCGTCGACCATTTCCCAAAACCAGAGTCCGAAACTGCTTATAGTAAAAACGCTATTCAACCCTCAACTTAAAAGTGCATATAATTTTGTACCGGGAATAATGGGAATGATTTTCATACTGATCTGCGCAATCATGACCTCCGTATCGATAGTGAGCGAAAAGGAACGGGGCACACTTAATCTGTTGCTGATAAGTCCTGCCAAACCGGCTATTATTATATTCGGGAAACTACTCCCCTATTTTTTCCTCTCCTGTCTAATTCTGACTATCATGCTGACTATGGCATATACTGTATTGGACCTTCCTTTTTCAGATACAGTAATTAGTGTCATATTAATCACAGTCCTATACATCATTCTTTCGCTTGCAATCGGACTATTTGTCTCTACAATTGTTGAAACCCAAGTGTCAGCTATGATTGTTTCGGCAGTAATGTTCATGACACCCGTAATGCTTCTGTCGGGAATGATCTTTCCTGTCGACAATATGCCGGTACCGTTACAATGGTTTTCATGTATAATTCCGGCTCGATGGTATATCGAAGCGATACGAATTCTTATGATTCAACAATCCGACATATCTTTCGTTGTCAAAGACATAACAATACTGACGTCCATGACTGTAATAATTCTCGTTGCAGCCATCCTCAAATTCAAAGCCTCGCACAAATGAAGCAAACTCTTCGCATACTAATCATTCTTCTTCAGAAGGAGATTAAACAGATGAAAGCCACTCCGCTGATTCCGCGTGTCATCGTAATGATGCCACTAATGGTGATGCTCGTAATGCCATTAGTAGCCGACTTAGATGTAAAACACGTCAATATCTCGGTGATAGATAATGACCATAGCCAACTATCAACAAAGATTATAACAAGTTTAAACGCACCGCACGACATGAGTGTTGTCGCACTCTGTTCGACGCCCCAAGAGGCCTACGATCTTCTTACTGCAGGAAAAACTGATGTTATTGTTGATATTCCACCACGCTTTCATCAATCACCCTCACCAATCGATATTCAAGCAAACGGCGTAAATTCATTCCGAGGAGTTTTAGGAGCGCAATATGTGAGCGAAAACATTGCAATGACACTAATGCCACATCACGACAACCAAAGTAGCGTTGTCAATATGTTTAACCCAACCATGAGTTTTCGAAACTTCATGATCCCGGCATTTGTGGCAATGCTACTCATCATAATGTGCGGTTTTCTTCCCGCCATAAATCTTGTTCAAGAAACGGAATCTGGAACTGTTGAAGCCATCAACGTATCGCCTGTAGGTAAATTCACATTCATACTGTCGAAACTCATACCATTTTGGGTTGTTGGGATGGTAGTTCTGACTGTCGGCATAATCGTCGGTTATTATGTATATAATCTCGCACCAACTGGTAGCATAGCAGCAATTTACCTTGCTGCATTCATCTTCAGTCTTGCCATGTCGGCCTTAGGAGTAATAGTTGCGAACTACTCCTCAACAATGCTACAAAGCATCTTCACTATGTTTGCAATCATACTCGTGTTTCAGCTAATGAGTGGTCTCTTCACGCCCGTCAGTGCTATGCCCCAGTGGGGACAGGCTATCAGCTACCTAATACCCCCGCGATACTTCAATGAAATAATGCGAGGACTCTATCTAAAAGGAGCCTCCATTCCTGACCTTTGGCACCAATATACAGCACTGACCTGCTTTGCCTTCGTACTCTCCGTCATCGCCGCCCTAACCTACCGCAAAGTCCGCTAACCCCCCGACATCTACCAAACATATTCGAAACTCTAATTCTAATATTTAACGCACGATTGTGCGATTGCATTCCTCCACGCAGTTTCCTTTCTTAGAAGTTATTTAAACTTAGACTCCATTCCTCAATTAATACTCAACAAAATTTATAATGATTTTTTTGCAAAACCATTAAAATTTGTATAACTTTGCAAAAGTACGTTCATTGCCCGAAGATGCGAAGTGTGAAGACTCAAACATCTACGATGCAAATTTCGTGGCTGAGATTGCCGTGGTGCTGGATATGAATGGTATCAAACCTCGCGACTACGCCATCATTACTCCCTATCGTCGTCAGGTTAAGCTGATTCGTTCGCTTGTGGGCGATGATAAAAACGCACCTCTCATCAACACCGTATAATGCCTCCAAGGACAGGATGTAGAATACATCTTCATCACGTTCTCGGCATCCGCCCCCGCATACGTCCATGAACAGTTGGAGTTCATCCTCAATCCCAACCGTCTCAACGTAATGATTTCCCGCGCCAAGCGCAAGGCCGTCCTCGTCATGTCGAAGGAACTGATGAAATACTTCTTCGGTCGTTATCATGTGACGTTACCGGTGATTTATAATGATTAATTAGGCAATACAAATATGAAATCTCGGTTTTTCAATCCATATGTAGGCAAACGATATCATGAAGGCTTTCTTAATGGTAAGAAAGTTTTGGTGCTGGGTGCCAGCTATTATTGTCCACATCATAATGATTCGGATAAATTTCAATGTCCAGTGTGGAATGAATGCACTTCGATGGAGAAGAAGGATAGTTCTAAATTCAATGATTGCTGTCCATACTATGAATCAATTGGTTGGATACAAGAGTATGGGACTAAATTAGAAAATAGTCCATCAATCGAATTGGAGAATTTCTTTGAAAGTCCTACGACTTATCGATCATATTATCGCTTCACTAGATTCATTATTGAGTGCTTCGACTGTCCTGAATTGAAAGATACGGCAGAAATCTGGGATAAACTCTCGTTTATGAATTATGTCCAATATTTTTTGCCAACAACAGATACGCCAGATCAAGATAAGACAGATATTCCAAATTTTGCAGCATTTCTGCAAACCTTAGATGAGTTAGTACCAGATATAGTAATCATTTGGAGTACGACTATAACAAATCATTTTAAACAAGAATATATAAAGAGAATGGTTTCGTATCTTAAAGATCGTGATAATGACTACTATTGGGATTTAGAGTATAATGGGAGTAAGTATTTGCTTATAAATCCATGGCATCCAAGTGATCCTAAATGGTGGGCTGGTAGAGATGGCTTCTATGAAGCTCTAAAATCTGTTCTTTTAAAATAAGCACATGCACGACAAGCACTACTTACGCATCACCCCCGACTTGGACAACCTTTATGACCATAGTAATGGTTGTTCCTGTCCTCCTTACGGCGATGAAATATCGAACGATGACCCCGCACTGGGGCCGGTGTTCCGCATCATCGTGCCTGGAATCCATGAATGGGTGCGCCGATATGAGAATGCTACCGATTTCGCTGATACGGTGACTGACCCGGAGTTTGATTGGAAGTCGTGGCATTTTGAGGGTCTTCAGTTTGCCAAGCGCATATGGGAGCAGTTACCTCGCTGCTACACGCTCTACTATCAGCCTCCCTACGAGGATATGAGCGGTACGCTTCAGGAACTCCGGATTGACCACACCGTCGACTCATTGATTGAAAGTCTGGGGCCGAAATCATCATTCCGAAAATTGCCACCGGCAAAACGAGATGATGTACAATTCTCGGCAATTAGAAAGGATGATTGTGTTGATGTCCATCTTAAACTTGGAGGACATGGATATGACCTTACCATACCTTTCAATCGATTAGAAGACACTCGCAAATGGCTTGAGGATCTGGTTTACTGCATCTGCAGTTGTGATAAACCAATTCAAGTCCTGCACTTGCCTGGGTGCTATCTCACGTTCTATAAGCAGACAATCGGTGTGCATAAAGATATGGGACGTTTTTGGATAAGCAAGACATTGGGTTCTGATGAGGAGTTTACAGCATACGTAGATACGGTGTTTTTTATCAAAGGCTTCTATCTGTCTGTGATGAACGCTTTGGGATTCAATATCTATCCCACATCTTTGGCTAAGGGTGAAGAGTATCCTTCCGGTGAAGAGCGCAAAGCGTTGTGGCAGCCGTACAATACTTTCAAAAGCCCGAAGATTGAGCATAACATATCTGCGATACTTACGAGCCAGCTTACAGAAGCCAATAAAGAAACTATCAACGAGACTCTTGTCATGTTCCCCGATTTCGGAGACTGCATATTCTGGGATACTATGGGAATCGGTTGTGGCAATTACGAAGAGATTAATGCAGAATCAGGAGACATCAAGCTGAATGTGCCGGACTTGAAGGAATGGGCTGAACAAATGTGCAATCCTACACCGGATTTATGCTTTGAATATCTTTGGAGCAAAGGTTGGCAACTAGCGTTGTATGTTCGCGACCAACTGCCGGACAACATCGATCTGTACTATATGTGCTACGACCCAGCGCATCCCTGGTCAAAAGTTGGCTATGATTGCCGGTTACCTAAAGTTATTGTGCCTCGTGTGTGGGACGTATATTTCCCTTATTAGTTATGGACGCAAAACTTCGACAGGAACGTATCTTAGCCTGCCGTTACTATAATGGCGAGGATAAGTGTCCCAAGGGCATCAATGAGATGTTCTGGGATTATGAGCGTGGTTGGGCGAATGGTGATAATCAGTCGTGGCAGGAGGAGAAAGAGGAACTGAAGCGATTGGGATTACAATACTTTGAAGCCGATGACGGAACACCAGAGGAATTGAAATGTCTTCTATATAACCGCTATCGTCATTGGAGCTATATGTTTAATGCTGATGAGTTCCTTGATTGGTATAAGCGTGAATACCAACTACCGCGCAAGACCAATCGGCAGAGAAGAGCAGAGAAGCGAAAGCCGAAACTGATTGCTCAATGCCGGTATTATAACGGTGAAAATGAGAACCCATTTGAGGATACCCCTTATCAGATGATGTGGTATTATGAATCTTGGTGGGTAGAAAGATTGTCCCAAAGTTACACTGAAGCTGAGCCTTTCTACTGGGAGATAGAGCACTATCACTTGGAAGAGTTTGCTAAAGAAGTAAACATTCCACGTTCCTTGCTTGGAGTCTTCATGAATCGATTTGTTCATTGGACTTGCATAGGCGAAGTAAACGTAGAGAGCTTCAAGCACTGGATCATAAACAACTATCTGAAGCATGAGACCGAAAGTCACAAAGGATTTAAGGGATCCTTTTTAGACTAATTGCAATCCAATTCTAAATCTGAATCAGGACTGTTTTATGTGTACTAAGCAAAATACAGAGAGGCTTGTAAAGGCGGTATTCTCTAACAATTTAGAAGAGACTCAGCGTATAATTGATGGCGGAAATTTCAACCACGTCATTCTTAAGAACGTGTTTAAGGGATTGGGTATCGAAGATTCTTCTGTGCCTCCGTTCCCTCTGTTTTATATCTCCTTATGCAACGAGATTTACTTAGCTGGAGATTGGGTTGATTTCTATAGGCCGATAGCCGAACGAAATTTATCAGCCTGCCGCGATTTGTTAGCATTTTGGGAGGAATTCGGTTATGATGTATCTCAACCCATTGATTTTGCCAAGTATCAAGAATTATGTGCTCACTTTTTGGATTCCGATATGGAGAGCCTCTTTTGGGCCACAGAGGAACAGCTGATATCTCTTGGATACGACCCTGATGAGCTAAAACTATCCTTTGCAATTCTGACATATGATAGAAAGTAAGTATACGGTCTGACGCGTATTTTGAAAGCAAAAATA
>QLIP01047969.1_pt1 | contig 26928 bp, 23 predicted proteins | sample 1769771 | NCBI WGS metagenome assembly QLIP01 (sample SAMN09428762, study PRJNA476227) | Gut metagenome, whole genome shotgun sequencing project. | isolation source: cecum | host: Rhizomys sinensis | place: China: Jinsha town of Minqing, Fujian Province | collected 2013-09-23 | reverse complement strand
GGGATGTCGCTAAAAAATACTTACTTTTTCAGTGCCCTCTTCTTTACGAACCTCCCTTTTTGTATGAGTTGATGTGACGGTGTTTCTTCTCGTCGAATATCTCGTTGACCGTTATCAGGATTCCGGTTTCTTCGACATCTCCGAATTCATCGTTGATTGCAGTGCCAAACACACGCATTGTCGGCGACAGCGACATATATGAATTCACCAAAGGCGGTATCTTACTACCCTCCTCGCGCACAATGCCATTCAAGATTTTGAAATCCTCCTTGAAATCGGCACCTACAAAGTTTTTCTGAATCTCCGCGAAGGGTGTATGCGGCTCCAATGCATTGATTGGAATCACCAAATCATCGTTATCAGGGAAATATTTATGCATAAAACCCAAAATAAAGTCGCGACAACGACGATTATAGTCGGGATACATCGTAACTTTTCCGAAGAGGTATTTCACATGAGGATAAATCACTGTCAGCGCACCTAATCCATCCCACAGATTGTCTAATGCAAAAAGAGCCTTGGCACCCGCCTTCGACGACTGATACTCAACGGCCACGAACGAGCGTCCCAACTCAATCGTATACGGAAGATATTCATCCTTGAACTTACGAGAAAAGGTAAACATATGCGATGTTGCAATCTGGGGCACGTCATCGATAAAATTCATATCCTCGCCTAAAATAAAGCGATAACCGCCGATAATCTCCTCGCGCTGAGGATTCCATACAATCATCTGACGGCAAGGAATTGCCATTGTATCGAACTCATCGATATCGCACGATTTACCTGAGCCGCCGCCTGCCTCTCGGAAGGCTATCTCGCGCAAGCGTCCGATTTCGCGCATCGTATTCGGCGCAATATGCGCATCCACAACATAGATCTCATTATCCCCTTTGTTGGTGACACGCAACATACGTTCGGGCGTTAGCTCCGACTTAATCAATTCTTTATCTATCTTTTCTATTATCGGCTCCATGAATGTTAAATCTCCTCCAAATCTGTTGTTGGAATCACAAAATTAATAAAAACTATTTAATTTTCCAATTTTACACTTTTTCTATCCTTTTTTACCACCACAGTAAATGATTGATTCCTCATCGAATTTGGCGCGAAAAGAATTGCCATAACAGTTCATGACTGCGTGCCTCCTTGGCAAAGCTAGAGTTTATAATGACAAGCGCAGTCTCCTGGAAAAGAGATTCTGAGCATCTGTGTCTAATAATTATTTCGTGCAACTGTTATTTGCCGCTAAATTGTGAGCTATTTTGATGGGGCTGCCCTGAGATAACTGTAAAATTATTTGGCAGTGTCACAAAAATACCGTAATTTTGTGACACCAAAAGAAAATAAATCGAAAGATAATAAAATGACGTTGTTTAAACTTGCTTTCAACATCATTTTAAGTTTCATAAATAAGTTTAAACAACTTCAATGCATAAAGCAGACAACATAGTGCGAGAAAAGATATTGAGCCTTGAACGAGGTGCCATTTTCTTTCCTTCTGATTTTGAAGACATTGCCACAAGCACAACAGTTCGCCAAACGCTGAGCCGCATGGTGAAACGTGGCGAGATACTCAGAGTCAGTCGCGGCATATATTGTTATCCGCGCTCTAATCCCTCTCTTGGGCTTGATACCATTCTTCCTTCGGCAGAAGACATAGCACAAAGAATTGCCGAACGAGACAGGGTAAAGATTATACCCACCGGAGATCAAGCTCTTAATCTATTGGGTCTTTCCTCCCAGGTTCCCGGCAATGCCGTATATATTACCAATGGCGCGAGGAAAAAGATAAGTCTCGAGAAAGGTCGAAGCATTGTTTTTAGGGAGAGTAATGAATTTCGCCTGTTTGATTTTAAATCTAAGGTGATGATGCTTGCTGTGTCTGCCATGCGCAGTATTGGAGAGAATAAGATTGGTGATGACATCCTGACCCGTATAAAGAGGGTTATCGAAAAGATTGCGCCCGAAATATATCAACACGACATTCGGCTTGCGCCTATATGGGTCAGAAAAAAACTTGAAGAATAATATGATTTTTACTGATTTAACAAACAATGACCGGCGGGACATCATTGATTATGTGAGTGGAACAACCGGCTTTCTCCGCAATGTCGTTGAAAAAGACTGGTGGGTTACATCAGTATTACGCGCAATATTTTCACTTCCATACGCCGAACACACATCGTTCAAAGGTGGTACAAATCTCAGTAAATGTTGGGGGCTGATTCTGCGAATGTCCGAAGACGTCGACATAGGCATAAGCCGTGAATATCTTGGATTTAGTGGTGAACTATCCAAAAACCAAGTCAGTGACAAACTGCGCAGAGCGTCTTGCTCGTTTGTAAGAAATACCATGAGAAAAGATGTTGAATCAGCACTTATTGCTCAAGGGATTTCACCCGACACTATATCTGTAGCGGTTCAAGAAACCAAAGTAAGTACCGTCGATCCCGAAATCATCTATGTTGCTTACAAATCTTTGTATGACAATAATGGAGAATATGTTTTGCCTCAAGTAAAGATTGAGGTAAGCGGTCGTTCTATGACTGAACCGGTATCAAAAGTATCTGTACGTTCCTACATTTCAGAAAGTCTACCGAAACTAACATTTAATGAAACTCCTGTAGAAGTCAATGCCGTAATGCCGCAACGTACTTTCTTGGAAAAACTGTTTCTGCTTCACGAGGAATTCTCCAAGCCAACCGCCGAAATACGAATTGAACGAATGTCCAGACATCTATATGATGTTTCTCGCATCATGAAAACAAAAATTGCCGAAGAAGCAATAATGGATGACGAACTCTATAACTCTGTGATTGAGCATCGACAAAAATTCATAGGTCTAAAGGGTTTTAGCTATGATACTCTTAAAAAAGCCACGCTCCGGATTGTTCCCGAAGGGGATATTCGCAAGGAATGGGAAGACGATTACAAGGATACTGTAGCAAATATGGTAATGGGAGAAGCTCCTTCGTTTGACGAGATAATGACAGATCTTGAAATGCTCAACAAGCGCATCAATCAAATGTAAATCTTCAATCACAGGCATATAACAACTATTTGACAAGCGTAGTCTCAAGAAAAGGAGATTCAGAACATCTGTGTCTAATAATTATTTCGTGCAACTGTTATTGCCCGCTAAAATGTGAGCTATATTAATGCGATTACCTTGCTTTTTCTATCCTTTTCCGCCATGACCGAAACACAAATAAAACTTCGTTCCTCATCGCAGTTGGCGCGAAAAGAATTGCCATAACAGTTCATGACTGCGTGCCTCCTTTGCAAACCAGGAGTGCGCGCCACCCTCTACGCGATAGAGCTCAACATCGGCACCATTGGGCGAGTTGCCATATCGTGTACGCACAATATGCTTCGTGGCATCGGTATGATGCACTAACGTATCAACCTCAACAGTGCAACATCTATTTGCCGTGGCCATAGTCGAAACGGCATACGGAACCGGCAGATACGCTCCCCAACCGCCGCGGTTAGTATAATCGCCCTCCCACCATGAAGTACGATCGCAGTCGCCATGTATCTCCATAAAAGGAACCGGCTGTGGAAGCGGATATTTCACAAAGACCCAATTAAACAGCAAGCCCGCCACCGAACCGTAGGCCCGAAACAGTCCGGGCGCAGTGAAAGCCAACTGATAACAGAGATCGCCGCCATTCGACATCCCCGCCATAAAGGCATTATCCTCACTCAGCCCATAACGCTGACACACATCAGCCTTAAGCGCACGAAAGAAATCAGCCTCATCTATGGTCAAATTACTTTGCGGAGGATAGCCAACATTCCAACCATCCTTGCCACGGGTATCGGGCAACCCGTCGGGATAGCACACAGCAAAACCCTCGCGACGGGCAACCTCATTCAAACCCTCGCGCCAACGCGTTGCCGAGCCATAGCCATGAGTGTATACAACCCACGGAGCCCCAACGCTTAAGCCTTCCGGGCGATAAATTCGATAGGTGCGATGTGTGCCTTTATATTCAAAACTTACCACCTCCGAATCCCGGTATTTTTGCTCTTGCGACCCTGCGGCAACATCCGCAATCGCTGAAAATATAATTACAAATGCAATAAATAATCGTTTCATAGGTGCAAATATAGTGAATTTTGCTTAATTTTGCATATCGAAGTGTTTAAACCTTTAAAATTACAATTCGTCTATCTCTTAACGAACATTTTTAAGTGGGGCGACACTTATATAAAATTATATTTAATCATCTATTAAATGAAACAACTTTTCAAAACGCTGTTGATTGGCTCAATCATTGCCGGTTCAGCAATTAACACACAGGCCGCTTTCCCGTTCGGCTCAAAGAAAGCGGAACCGAAAGCAAAATATGTATTCCTATTTATCGGCGACGGTATGGGCATCGGACCCGTTCAGTCGGCCGACACTTATATGCGCGAGGCCCGCAACTCATCTTCACCCCTGCTGATGATGACATTCCCAGTGGCTTCGCAGGTTCGCACATACTCTGCAAGCAACATCATCACAGACTCTTCGGCGGCTGGTACTGCCCTCTCTACAGGAACAAAAACCAACAACTATACCGTAGGTATTGACCCTCAAGGCAACCCCATATACAGCATCTCGACCGATTTCATCAAAGCTGGATACGAGGTCGGAATCGCCACTACCGTAGCGGCCGACGATGCCACCCCCTCGGCATTCTATGCTCACTCGGCAAAGCGCACAAACTATGCCGACATAGCCAACCAGGCCGCAGGAACCGGAATCAAATTTTATGCCGGTTCAAAATTCCGCGGTGCCGAAAACAACCTTGAGGCTTTCAACACATTGATGCGCAAGGATGGTTATAACGTCGTTTCTGGCTTCTCTGAATTCCTCGCACTCCCAACTCACGTCGGCAAAACCGTCATGACGGCTCCAAACCCCGACGGATACAATGCCGGATACACAATCGACTCGATTCCGGGAGCAATGAGCACACAACAGATTACACAGGCTTGTCTCATGACACTCAACGCCAACCTCAAAGTCGACAAAGCCCCGGGCTTCTTCATGATGGTCGAGGCAGGCAACATCGACTGGGCTTGTCACTCGAACGATGGTGGCACAGTAATCAAAGAGGTTGTTAACTTCCAGAACGCTATCGACATTGCATACAAGTTCTATCTCGATCATCCGCAGGAGACTCTCATTATCGTTACTGCCGACCACGACACGGGCGGCATGACACTGGGTCGATACGACAACGGCAAACCCAACATGAAGGTTGCCGACTACCAAAAGATTTCGAAAGACAAATTCGAAGACTACTGCCGCAACAACTACGGCGAAGGTTCAACTCTGACTTGGAACGATATGAAGAAGTTCCTCTCTGAGAAACTTGGCTTCTGGAATGGCGTAAAACTCAGCGAGCAGGACACTGAGCGTCTGAAGTCTCAATTCGAAAAAACATTCGTGGCTCGTGAGTCGAAAGACACTAAGACGCTTTACAAAGAGTTCAACGGCTTTGCCAGCTTGGTATTCGACCTCTTCAACAAGCACCTCGGTGCTGGCTTCACAAGCTACAACCACACAAGCAACTTCGTGCCCCTCTACGCAATCGGTGCCGGCTCTAACCTCTTCAAAGGCAACTTGAACAACATCGAAATACCGATGCTCATCCTCAAAGCCACCGGCCTTGAGCGCCCCACCAAGAAATAAGGCACACTGACAGTAAAAATAAGGCTCTCAGACAGCAAGAATAAGACTCTCAGAGCGCTGATAAAACAGAAAAACAGCATTCCCGCCAACTAGGGAATGCTGTTTTTCTTAGGGCATGTTTTGCCATCCGGCCGCTTTGTGTTGAGTGTAAGCGCATTCATGCGCCTCCGCCCTCCTCGCTCGCATCTATATCATTTCATACCGGAGTAAACTCTTTCCAAGCTGTGTTTGTTTAAACTGAAAAACAATTATAGCTATGGAAACAGATAAGAAATTTTATATCGTAAGTTTTGGTGATTCTCGCAAATATAGAGTAAGCCAGAAGAATTACGACATGATTGGCGCCGTTAAGAATGAGTTGACCGAAGCTCTCAGCAAGCAGTTCCCCGGTCAGAATATCTGCTACTACATCAAACCGCAGATTCTCGAAGTGGATCCGGATCAAAGCAAGGAATATGAAAACTATCCCGAACTCGACGCCAACGGCATCGATGAGATTCGCAAAACACTCGCCACTGGCATCGAAGTGATGGACGAAAACTTCAAACTCGACGCCAACGCACGCTTTGCCGACATCTAAGACTCAATATTGTCAAATCTGGTTATATAGAAGTTGTTTATACAACTTCACAACAACACCCAACTTGCGGTCCTGCAGAGGTAACACAAGTTGGGTGTTATTTTTCTGTTCTATTTTCGGGGCATCAGACCCTTATAAGTTTTCGAATAATAAGTTTACGGATGGCGGAAGTTTGTCATTACGTTAGCAGGCGGACGACCGGCTTCCAGCTCAGCTCGCATAAAGTTCATATAGGGCGCCACATGCTCGAAAAAGCGACGGTAGCCGGCACAGAGATAGTTCAAACCCGGTTCACCGTCTGCCGTAACGGCAAAGCGATTCTTCGGACACTCCCCGTTGCATGCAAAGAGATATTCGCATTCCTTGCACTGTCGCGGCAGCTTGTCATGCTTATCCGCACCAAATTGCGTTTGACGCTCGCTATACATCATCTCAACCAACGATTTCTGGCGTATATTACCCAATTTATACTCCGGAAAAACAAAATGGTCGCAACTGTACACATCACCGTTATACTCCATTACGCCAGCATGTCCGCATGTTCGAGCCATTGTACACACACCGGGTTGTTCACCAACCCAGTTAGCCAATGTCGAATCGAAGAGCTGAATGAAATACTGTCCCACATCCTGACGCACCCACTCATCGAACAGAGTGCATAGAAACTCCCCCCACTGTTCGGGCGTAACCGAAAAATCGGCCAACGGCGCATTGGCCGTATCCATCGGATTAGCCAGATGGCGGCCATCGCTATGCGGCAAAATGCGTTCCACAATCGGCGTGAACTGAATGTACCGGCACTCAATCTCCTTGAAAAAGTTATAGAAATCCAACGGATAATCGGCATTGAAATCATTGACCACAGCCAGCGCATTCCACTCTACGCCATGCTTTTTAAGGAGCTCAATGCCAGCCATCACCTTCCGAAACGAAGGTGCTCCCATCTTGTTGCGGCGATACTCATCGTGAAACTCCTGTGGACCATCGATCGATACACCCACCAGCCAACCATTATCGCGAAAGAATCGGCACCACTCGTCGGTGAGCAACGTACCGTTCGTTTGAATAGTATTATCGATGTTGCGACCGCGGGCATAACGACGCTGCAGATCCATAACACGCTGATAGAACGACAACGGGCGCATCAATGTCTCGCCTCCATGCCATGAGAAGAGCACATTGGGCGACGTCTGCGACTCGATATAATCGCGCACAAAGCGCTCCAGCACATCGTCCGACATCGTGAAGCGCCCGGCAACATCCTGATTCTTATAAAGATTTGCCTTTTCGAGATAATAGCAATACTTGCAATTCAGATTGCACATCGAACTCACAGGCTTGGTCATCACATAAAGCGGACGCGCAAAAGGTAAGTGTATCTGATTCATTCTGCAAATTTAATCACAGATTCCGATATCCACAAATAAACGGCTCCTTCACTAAAATTTCTCTCATTTTTTATATCTATTAAGCATTCTATCACTTTTTTTTGTTAATTTTGTAAGTTACGAAATTTTTAAGGCTATGGTTCACAAATATGATTGCCTGGTGATAGGCTCCGGCATTGCCGGTATGAGCTTCGCACTCAAAGCGGCGCGAAGCGGTAAGAAAGTCGCGTTGATATGCAAAACTACTCTCGACGAAGCTAATACTTACTTCGCCCAGGGAGGTGTGGCTTCGGTTACAAACCTCGCTGTCGATGACTTCGACAAACATATCCACGACACTTTTGTCGCCGGCGATTGGCACAATAAGCCAGAGGCCGTCGAAACTGTAGTGCGTAACGCTCCGGCTCAAATTCAGGAGCTGATTAGCTGGGGTGTAGACTTCGACAAGAAAGAGGATGGCTCGTTCGACCTCCACCGCGAAGGAGGACACTCCGAGTTCCGCATCCTGCACCATGCCGACAACACTGGCGCCGAGATCCAACTCAGCGTCGGCGAAGCCGTGAAACAGAATCCCAATATCGATGTTTACGAACACCGATTCGCTGTTGAAATTATTACTCAACATCATCTTGGCAAAATCGTGACCCGTCGAACCCCCGACATCACCTGCTATGGTGCTTACGTGCTCAACGAAGCCACAGGCGAAGTCGACACCTTCCTTGCCAAAGTCACAGTCATGGCAACGGGCGGCGTTGGTGCCGTTTACACAACGACCACCAATCCGCTCATCGCAACGGGCGACGGCATCGCGATGGTGTATCGCGCCAAAGGCACTGTCAAAGATATGGAATTCATCCAGTTCCATCCCACAGCGCTTTATCACCCCGGCGACCGCCCGTCGTTCCTCATCACCGAAGCAATGCGCGGCTATGGAGCCGTGCTCCGAAATCTCGACGGCGAAGAGTTTATGCATAAATACGACCCGCGTCTTTCGCTCGCGCCCCGCGACATCGTGGCTCGCGCCATCGACTCCGAAATGAAACTGCACGGCACCGACCACGTCTTCCTCGACGTCACCCATAAAGACCCCGAAGAGACGCGCCGTCACTTCCCCAACATATACGAGAAATGCCTCTCGCTCGGAATCGACATCACGAAAGATATGATCCCCGTGGCCCCGGCAGCTCACTACCTCTGCGGCGGCATCGAAGTCGACACAAACGGCGAAAGCTCAATCCAACGCCTCTATGCCGTAGGTGAATGCTCGTGCACCGGTCTGCATGGTGCCAACCGCCTGGCCAGCAACTCACTCATCGAAGCTGTGGTATATGCCGACAACGCCGCTCGCCACGCCATCGAAAAGATTAAAGAATACGACTGGCGCGACGATGTGCCCGACTGGGACGACGAAGGCACCGTACACCCCGAAGAGATGGTTCTCATCACTCAGTCAGAAAAAGAGGTGAACCATATCATGGGATACTATGTTGGAATTGTCAGAAGCGATCTTCGTCTCAAACGAGCCTGGAATCGCCTCGACATACTTTATCAAGAAACCGAAGCTCTGTTCAAATCCAGCAAACTGTCGCGTCAACTCTGCGAATTGCGCAACATCATCAACGTTGCCTACCTAATTATGCGACAAGCAATGGAGCGCAAAGAGAGCATTGGTCTGCATTATACCGTAGACTACCCTCACGCCGACACTAAAAATGAAGTTGTTTAAACTTCCTCTTTATTAAGAAATGACTAAAAAAAGTTTATTCATACTCCCACTCGCTCTGATGGGACTCACCACTGTTGGGCTCTTTGCCGAACGTCGCAGCCACGACGCGGCAATGACACGCAACTTGGAGATTTTCAACACAGCCGTCAAGCAGGTGGAACTGAACTATGTCGACACCATCAACCCCGATAAAAGCATCAAAGCCGCTATCGAGGCCTTCCTGATGTCGACCGACCCTTATACTGAATACTACACCGTCGACGAGCAAGAGGTGTTGCAAAAGATGACCACCGGTGAATACGGTGGCATCGGAAGCTACATCATGCAGCGCAACGGTGGCTCATACATTAACCAACCCATCGAAGGAAGCCCCTCGGCTCTGGCCGGACTCAAACCGGGCGACCATATTATCCGTGTCGACAGCGTCGAAACCGCCAAGATGGGCAGCGACAAAGTAACCAAACTCCTAAAAGGAGTGCCCGGCACAAAAGTGCGCGTCACCGTGAACCGCCCTTATGTCGCCGATTCGATCCTTACATTCGAAATTACGCGCGGCAAGGTGCGCGAACCGTCCGTGCCATACAGCTCGGTAATCGGCAACACCGGTTTCATCCGCATTGCCAGTTTCACCACCTCCACTCCCGATGAGATTAAAACCATTCTCGAAGGTTTCAAAGCCAACCCCGCAGTCAAAAATATTATAATTGACCTGCGCGGCAACGGCGGCGGCGTGGTGGAGAGTGCGGTCGAACTTCTTGGCAACTTCCTGCCCAAGGGTACGGAAGTGGTTCGCAATGTCGGACGCGAACCGTCTAATAGTAAGACATATAAGACTCAGCGAAGCCCTATATTCCCCGACATTCCGCTCGCCGTGCTCATTGACGGCGGCACAGCTTCGGCCTCAGAGATTACAGCAGGCGCACTTCAGGACCTGGACCGTGCAGTTCTGCTCGGCTCACGCAGCTTCGGCAAAGGATTGGTGCAAGCTCCGATGCAACTCCCTTACGGCAACATGATGAAGGTGACGATAGCTAAATACTATCTCCCCTCCGGGCGCCTGATTCAAGCCATCGATTACTCGCACCGAAACCCCGACGGCTCGGTGGCACGCGTACCCGATAGTCTTACAAACGTATTTAAAACAGCCAACGGACGCGAAGTGCGCGACGGTGGCGGACTCCGCCCCGACACCACCATCTCGTGGGGCGAACCCACCCGACTCGTTTACAACATCGTAACCGATCACTGGGCTTTCGACTTCGCAAACCGTTATGCCGCTCAACACCCGCAGATAGGCGAAGCTAAAGATTTCGTCATCACCGACTCGATCTACGCAGATTTCAAACGCTCGATCGACCCGAAGCGCTTCAAATACGACCACGTGTGCGAAGAGCTTATGAAGCAACTGCGCACCGCCGCGCAGACCGAAGGCTATATGAACGACGAAACCAAAGCGAAACTCGACGAACTTCAAAAACTGTTGACCCATAACCTCGACCACGATCTCGACACTCACCGCAAGGCGATTGAAGAGTACCTCGGACCCGAGATTCTGAGCCGATACTACTATGACAGGGGAAAAGCCGAATATGAATCGCGCGACGACGACGCCATCAAAGCCGCCATCGCCATCATGTCCGACCCCGTGAAATACAACAAGATACTGAATCGCACCAAGAAGAGATGACCCTTAGGGAAGTTGATAATCTTTTCGCCACTCCGACGCGCACTGCCGCGCTCGAAGCGGCGCTCGCCGACCGCTCCGCCCGTCGAATTGCCATCAGTGGCCTCGCCGGCAGTGCTGCCCCAATGCTGTTTGCCGGACTCAAAAAGCCCAAACACCCTTATGTAATCGTGGCCGAAGATGCCGACATGGCCGGCTATTTATACCACGACCTCTGCCAGATTGCCGGACTCGAAAAGGTGGCAATCATGCCCAGCGGTTATAAGCGCGACATTCGTTACGGACAACCCGATCCCCCGGCACAGATTCTGCGCACCGAGGCGCTCAACGCACTCTCCGACCGCAAAAGTGGAGTATCATTCCTTGTATCCTATCCCGAAGCGCTGGCCGAGCAGGTAGCCGATGCCTCGACAATGGCCGATAACTCCGTGCGTCTCGCAATCGGCGACACGGCAATAATGTCTGACATAATCGCCAAACTGCGCGATCTCGGATTCACTCAAACCGATTATGTCTACGAACCGGGACAATATGCCCGCCGCGGCTCTATTCTCGACGTATACTCGTTTGCAGCCGAACTCCCCTACCGCATCGACTTCTTTGCCGACGAAATCGACTCGATTCGTAGCTTCAACGTCGAAACTCAGCTCAGCGAAACGAAACACGACCATGCGGCACTGATACCCAACACCATGGCCGACAAGGGGAACAACGGCATATCGCTGCTCGAATTCCTTCACCCCGACACGGTTGTTATGCTCCAGGCATCGACCGATCTCGCCGGTCGTGTCGACGAAGTCTGCTCGCAGGAATTCTCGCGTTCGGCACTCATTGCCGACGAGGGCGACGAACACGCCATGGAGAAACTCGTCGATAAAAACGAGTTCCGAATAAAGCTTGAATCGATGCGTCAACTGCGCTTCGGACACCACATCAACGAGCTTACATTCCATCCCGACACCCGGATCGAAATCCGTTGCACACCACAGAGCCTCTATCACAAAAACTTCGACCTCATCGCCGACAGTTTCAAACAATTTCTGGCTAACGGATATCGAATATTCATACTCACCGACTCCCCGTATCAAGCCGAACGATTGCGTTCAATCTTCGACGACCGTAAAGATCAAATCAACTTCACGGCCGTTGAACACACCATTCACGAAGGCTTCGTCGACGAAGAGCAGCGCAATTGCTTCTTCACCGACCATCAGATATTTGACCGTTTCCATAAGTACAGTCTCAAAAGCGACCGTGCACGCAGTGGCAAACTGGCTCTCTCGCTGCGCGAACTCAACCAGATTGAGATTGGCGACTATATCGTGCATCTCGATCACGGAATCGGCAAATTCGCCGGACTGGTGCGCACCGATGTCAACGGGCGCCCACAGGAGATGATCAAACTCCTCTATCACAACGACGACATCATTCTCGTCAGCATTCATGCCCTACATAAACTCTCGAAATATCGAGGACGCGAAGGCGAAACACCCAAGATAAACCGCCTCGGTTCCGGAGCATGGAATCGCCTGAAGGAGAAAACTAAAACCAAGGTCAAGGATATTGCCCGCGACCTTATTCGCCTCTATGCCGCCCGTCGCGACGAAAAGGGGCACGCCTTTGCACCCGACTCTTATCTGCAACAGGAACTCGAGGCAAGCTTCATCTACGAAGACACCCCCGACCAGCTCAAAGCCACTCAGGCCATCAAGGCCGATATGGAGTCGCCCAAACCGATGGACCGCCTCGTATGCGGCGACGTCGGATTCGGCAAAACCGAAATCGCAATTCGTGCCGCTTTCAAAGCGGCAGTCGACAGCAAACAGACCGCCGTGCTGGTGCCCACCACAGTGCTGGCCATGCAACATTATCACACCTTTGCCAACCGACTGAAGGACCTCCCCGTGCGCGTCGAATTCATCTCGCGTGCCCGCAAACCCAAAGAGGTGAAACAGATCCTCGCCGATCTCAAGGAGGGAAAAATCGACATCCTTATCGGCACACATAAAATCATTGGCAAAGGCGTGGAATTCAAAGACCTCGGCCTGCTCATCGTCGACGAAGAGCAGAAGTTCGGTGTCGCCGTCAAAGAGAAACTCAAACAGCTAAAGGTTAATGTCGACACACTAACCATGAGTGCGACCCCGATTCCGCGCACGCTCCAGTTCTCGCTTATGGGCGCGCGCGACCTCAGCTCGCTCAATACGCCGCCGGCCAACCGCCATCCCATCGTCACGAACGTTAGCTCGTTCGACGACGATGTTATAGCCGAAGCCATCAATTTCGAAATGAGCCGAAACGGTCAGGTGTTCTTCATCTCGAACCGCATCGACGACCTCACGCATATCGACAACTGCCTGAAGCGACTCATTCCCGGAGTGCGTACCATCATTGCGCACGGACAGATGTCGCCAGAAAAGGTTGAAAAAGCAATCCTCGACTTCTCGAACCACGACTACGACGTGCTTCTCTCCACAACCATCGTCGAGAACGGCATCGATATGCCCAACGTGAACACAATTCTGATCAACAACGCCCAAAACTTCGGACTCAGCGAGCTCCATCAGTTGCGCGGACGCGTCGGACGAAGCAACCGCAAGGCGTTATGCTACCTTTTGGTGCCGGGCGGAATGCCGCTAACGCCCGTGGCGCGTCGACGCTTGTCGGCCATCGAAAGCTTCAGCGACCTCGGTGCCGGTATTCACATCGCAATGCAAGACCTCGACATCCGCGGTGCCGGAAACCTTTTAGGCGCCGAACAGAGCGGTTTTATCGCCGATCTCGGATACGAAGCATACCAGAAAATTCTGAAAGAATCGGTCATCGAACTCAAAACCGAAGAGTTCGGCGACACATTCACCGACATCTCTGCTGGCAAAGAGGATGAATTTACTGCCGACTGCACCATTGAAAGCGACCTCGAACTCATGTTGCCGCCCACCTATGTGCCGCAGGAGAATGAACGAATCACCCTATATCGCCGACTCGACAATATGGAGCGCCCCGAACAAATCGAGGAGTTCCGCGAAGAATTGCGCGACCGCTTCGGCGAGATTCCATCCACAACCCAACAACTAATTCAGATTGTGCCCCTGCGCATGGCAGCACGACGCCTCGGCATCGAACGCCTCGTGCTGAAAGGCGGAAAGATGAGAGCTTATTTCGTCAGCTCGGAAAACAAAGCCTACTACGACTCTGCCGCTTTTGGCCGTGTGCTGGCTTATGTTCAGAAACATGTTCGCGACTCTCACCTCAATGCAGTGAATGGTCGTAACCTGATGATAATCGACAATATCCCCGACGTGGCCTCGGCTCTTGCCGTGGTTACCGAAATGGAGAACGTAGCTCCGGCATAAGCTAAGTCTCCAAAAACCTAACACTTATTTGCTTTGATAACCTTATAATTTACTTTGACAACCTTATAAACTATGAATAGAAATCGAATCCTATCAATCTTCACCGGGATTGCATGGACAGCGGCAGCAGTAGCCCAGCAGAACCGTCCAAACGTTATCGTAGTGTTAGCCGACGACCTCGGCTTCGGCGATGTTAGTGCCTATGGTTCAAAAACCATCAGCACACCCAACATCGATCGTCTCGCACGCGGCGGGGCATGCTTCACAAACGCATATGCCACCTCCGCCACCTCCACGCCCAGCCGCTATGGACTCATGACCGGCGTCTACCCCTGGCGCAATCCCGAGGGCAAAATCCTGCCCGGCGATGCCCCGCTAATCATTGGCGAGAATGAATTCACTCTTCCACGCATGATGCAACAGGCCGGATACGCCACCGGTGCTATCGGCAAATGGCACCTCGGTATGGGTAAAGGGAAAATCGATTGGAATAAAACCGTAACACCCGGCGCCAACCAGATAGGCTTCGACTACTCGTGTCTTATTGCCGCTACCAACGACCGCGTACCAACCGTATATATCGAAAACGGAAATGTTGTCGGGCTCGACCCCAACGACCCGATATATGTCGATTATGAAAAGAACTTCCCGGGCGAACCCAGTGCGACAGAGAATCCCGAAATGCTCAGAATGCGTTGGCACCACGGACACAACAACTCGATCGTGAACGGCATCCCTCGCATAGGATACATGAAAGGGGGCACCTCTGCCCGCTGGCGCGACGAAGATATGGCCGACTACTTTGTCGGGAAAGTGAAACGTTACATCTCAGAAAATGCCGACCATCCTTTCTTCCTATACTATGGTCTGCATGAGCCCCATGTGCCGCGCGCGCCCCACGAACGTTTTGCAGGCGCCACTACTATGGGACCGCGTGGTGATGCAATCATCGAAGCCGACTGGTGCGTTGGCGAACTAATCGCTCACCTCGAAAAAGAGGGGATCCTCGACAACACTATCATCATCTTCTCGAGCGACAATGGTCCGGTGCTCCAGGATGGATATTACGACGACGCCGTTAAAAAAATTGGAAACCATTCCCCCACAGGCGGACTCCGAGGCGGCAAGTACTCGCTCTTCGATGGCGGCACACATGTGCCCTTCTTCATATACTGGAAGAAGGGAATCAAACCCACCGTAAGCTCAGAACTCGTGTGTCAGATGGACCTCCTGCCTTCGATAGCCAAACTGATCGATGCAAAAGTACCCGCAAAGATCGATGGTATCGAAAACCTCGATGCCTTCATGGGACGCGCAAAGTCAAAGCGACAAGACCTTGTGATTGAGGCAAAAAGCAAGGTTGCATTCCGCACCGGACCCTGGGTAATGATACCTCCGTATAGTGGCAAACCCACAAACGTGACAGGCAACGAACTCGGCAACCTTAAAGAATACGCCCTCTTCAACCTCGAACAGGATCCGAATCAGCAGAACAATCTTGCCGAAAAATATCCGGAAGTCCTAAACGACCTCAAACAACGACTCGCCGCCCAAACCGACGGTCAAATCAAAAACGCACCCGAACCCGCAAAATCTAAATGAAAATGAAACGCATATCAATCTTCGCTGCCGTAGCGCTCTGTGCACTCCCCCTCTTTGCTCAAAATCGCGCTAAGGAGATTATAAAGGAGATAAATAATCCGAAATCGAAATATGTCATCGTGGCAAGCCACCGTGGCGATTGGCGCAACCATCCCGAAAACTCAATCCCCGCCATGAAGTCGGCCATCGACATGGGTGTTGACATCATCGAGCTCGACCTTGCACTTACCAAAGACAGTGCCCTGGTCGTATGTCACGATCGCACACTCGACCGAACCACAACCGGTCGCGGCCCCATCTCCGAATGGACACTCGACTCAATCAAAACACTCACACTCAAATCCGGACACGGCGGTCCGACGCAGTTGCATATGCCAACCTTGCAGGAAGCTCTATTAGCATGCAAAGATAAAGCCGTAATCAACATCGACAAGGGTTATCAATACTACGACCTCGTAATCGCCGAAACCGACCGTCTCGGCATGACCGACCAAATTCTAATCAAAGGCAATAAACCGCTCAAAAGCGTTGAGAAGAAACTCAAATCTCATCCTAACCGCATGATCTACATGCCCATTGTCGATTACACAAAAAAGGGAGCTCAAGAACTCGCCGACGGCTATCTTGCTTCGGGAATCACACCCGTGGCTTACGAAGTGGTATGGCCCGTATATACCCCCGAGGTCCAGGCAACGCTGGCGCGAATCCTCAACTCGGGTTCAAAACTATGGGTAAACGCACTCTGGAGTAGCCATAACGCCGGACTCTGCGACGATGCCGCCATCTACGGCAACCCGGCCGACGTCTACGGCGAACTACTAAAAACTGGAGCCTCGATGGTGCAAACCGACCGTCCTCAGCTCCTAATCGAATATCTCCGCTCAATCGGACGCCACAAATAAAAAATGAGAGGGTGAGACAATACGTCTCCCCTCTCAATAAATTTATGCCGATTATCCGATTATTAGAAGCTCGTGAAGCAGAGCGGCAATAACGATGCAATCGACGGCAAACGATAAATGTGATTTGCTCCATAGAGCAGAACCTCAATCGGGCCATACAGATTCTCATATTCCAATAAAGCCTGACGACATGCGCCGCAAGGCGAAATCGGCTCAGCCTGAAATTCCCCCTTGGTCCACGCCGCAATGGCTATCTTGCGCATCGGCATTCCGGGATGACGCGCCGACGCATGCCAACATGCTGTGCGCTCGGCACAGATGCCCGACGGGAATGCTGCATTCTCCTGATTACTGCCCGTCTCAATCTCACCGTTATCCATTCGGATAGCCGCACCAACGTGAAATTCCGAATACGGCGCGTAAGAGGTGCTTGTCATCTCCTTGGCGCGCTCAACCAACTCACGATCCGGAGCTGAAAGCTCATCGAGTTGCAATACCTCGACAGGCACATTAATATCTATTCTCTTCATATCTTCTCAATGTTTACATTTCAATAAGCAAAAATAGTAATTTTTTTCTTAACTTTGAGCAAGTTATTTAAGAAGTTTCAATGAGAAGTTAGTTAATCAACTTCAATTACATCTAAAAATCTCCGTATGAAAGCACGAATACTATATCTGTTTTTCACGTTTCTGAGTGTGGTCGCATTTCGCGGATTGGCACTCAATCCATACGAGCAATATATCGAGACATACCACCAGATGGCCATCGAACAACAGAAACGCCATGGCATTCCGGCTTCGATCACATTGGCTCAAGGGCTACTCGAAAGTCGTGCCGGACAATCAACGCTTGCTTCGATAGGCAACAACCACTTCGGCATCAAATGTCATTCCGAATGGCGCGGCGACACACTTCTGCGCAACGACGACGACGCCAACGAATGCTTCCGCGCATACAACTCTCCAGCCGAAAGTTTCGACGACCATTCTCGCTTCCTGAAAAAGAAACGTTATCAACGACTCTTCGAGATTCCCGTCACCGACTACACCGAATGGGCCAAGGGACTCCGCGCCTGCGGCTATGCCACCGACCCCAACTATGCCACACGCCTCATCACCATTATCGAGCGCTACGGACTCTACCGCTACGACTCAGACTCGGAGCAAGCCATCGAAGATGACTCCGACTTCATACACAACATGTTGCGTGCCACTCACCCCGTGCGCCGAAGCCGCGGACTACACTGCGTCATCGCCGCGCCCGGCGACACCTACGCCTCGATAGCCAAAGAATTGGGCATCGCTCTCGACAAAATACTGGCATACAACGATGTGCCTCAAAACTGTGAAATCAAACCATGGGAAGAGGTATACTTGCAAGAGAAAGCCGACGAAGCACCCGAACAGATAGGCAGCGCAACCATTGGTGAGGGCGAATCGATCCACTCAATAGCCCAACGCTTCGGTGTCAAACTCGCCACACTCCGCCGCCTCAACCCCGGAGCCACCGACTCACCCGGCACTCGACTCCGCCTCCACTAACCCGCATTAATCCAATTCCCCGGAAGTTTGCAGATTTCGAAAAACAAACAACTTTGAATACCCTTTGACACTTTTGCAACTTAACACACATAGTCCCACAACATTAACTTTACAAATATATAGTCAAATATAGATTAGTTGCTTTAGACTTCATTTCCCAAAAATCGTTAACGCAGGGGCGGCGGATCTTCGCGGAAATTTTGTTCATCTTGAAGGGAGCAACCTTTCGGTTGTGACCTGAAAGATGGACAAAATTTACCGAAGAGACGCCGGACAAAGTGGTAACTTTAAAACCCCGGCAAAACGGTCAGCAAAATCCTTTATGCAAGTGCATGCAGAATGTGTACGGAAAGGCAGAAACTTCCCGCACGGTTATAATAATATTGAAAAAATGGTAAGTTATACGATGTGTTTGAGGAGCATTGCCACGCAGGCAAACACGGTCATGTTGCGTGCGACCGTCAGTTTAACTTCATAATTACGCATCATGCGGCGATAACCTTCGAGCCATGAAAAGAAACGCTCCACAACCCAGCGGCCGTCAATGGGTATGAACGCGGATGTGCCGAAATTTGATTTGACACACTCTATATCAACGTCGTGTGATTTCTTGAAAATTCCCTGTAGTTTGCCTCTGTAACCATTGTCGGCCTTTATTCGGCTTATCTCCGGCCATACTTTTAATGTATTGGACCACAGTTTGTTTGCTATTTTCGTATCGTGTATGTTGGCTGTGGTAACATGAACTGAAAGCGGATATCCGTCAGAGTCAACGCATACATGGCGCTTTATCCCCTTTGCCTTCTTGTTGCCGTCGATACCTTTTTCGGAATATATTGTTCCCCACCTTACACTCTGACTGTCGGTTACGATGGTTTGCGAACACGGAGGTTTATTCACGCTGTATCTTCTCCACCTTGCAAGGCACTCCAGGAGCCGGTCGATATACCCTCGTTCCGTCCACGACCGGAAATGGTGATAGACGCATCTCCAGTTTGGATAACTGGCGGGAAGCATCTTCCACTGACACCCCGTTTTCAGAAGATAGAGGATGGCATTGACGATATGGTGAACACTATATTTGAGGTTTCGCATGAACAGTTCCGGCACCGCACAGCGAATAAACCGGATCTGATTCCTGTTCAGATCCGACGGATAGGATATTATCTTGCTATTCAATAAAATTAAAATAGGTTTTCCGCTGTAAACAACCGAAAAACCTAATAGTTGTAAAAGAGCGAGTCGGAATTTGTTAAAAATCCGGCACGTTCTGAGGGGATTAAAGTTACCTTTTGTCTCGCGTCCTTGGGCGCTTTTGACTCTTTGATTCAGTCACATGGCCCGCCATGTGACTGAATCTGCAGAGCCAAAATCGCCGCAAGGACGCGACCCCTGCGTTAACGATTTTTGGGGAATGAAATCTTATTATATTAACCAGCACAACTTTGCAACGTTAGGAGGCATGTCTTCACTTGTGACACATTTGGAAACGTGTCCTCCATGACAAAGCCACCTGCCTTGCTACCCGCGCCTACGCGCTTCACAGCCAACGAACATAGGGGTATTCACAGGTGTCGTCGGAGCGGGTGGCTTTGTCATGGACGTTGCGCTTCCAAGCGCGACATCAATAGTTACGCTTCCAAGCACGACACGTAATCGACAACTTATAAATTGACACGCTAGAAACGTGTCCTCCATGACACCCACCATACTAACTATGATGCCCGCTCCGCAGCGCGATAGGGCGGGCAGCATGTCGTTGGTATAAGACTTATTTCCAATGGATTGAAAAAAGTCAACAGGCTGTTGACTTTTTTGGTGGCAGATTAGAAAATGGCACATTGACAATGCCTTATTATTATGCGAATGAACGTTGGGGACACCATATATTTATTACGGCTAAGGCCAGGTCATTAAACGAGGCGTTGTTTTATATCTCTCAAGTTTGTGAACACGGTTGGAGTCGCTCAGAACTTGAGTATTATTATCGTGAAAATTGCTACGCCAAGAACGGTAATGCATTGACAAATTTCGAAAAGAGTCTTACCAAAGAAGAAGTAGCGTTAGCTAAGCAAATGCTCAAAAGCCCCTATAATTTTGAGCTTCTACAAATGCCGATTAATTATACTGAACGAGAATTTGAAAATGCATTAGTAAAGGATTTCACACTTTCAGTTTTCTTTGACACTTTTGCAACTTAACACACATAGTCCCATAACATTAACCTCACAAATATGTAGTCAAACATAGATTAATAAAAGAATAGAATTCAACTGTATTTTAATATTCGTAAATAAATATTAACAATTCAAATGGTTGCATTTGAGTTTTGCAACCAAAAAAGGTTGCATATTTCAAATAATCTGTTTACTTTTGCAAAAAATAAAGTTTCTCAATGAAGTCAGGTGCAATTATAACAGGAGATATCATTAAATCCTCGATTTTAACATTGGAAGGAAGAGATGTAATGCTCAATAAATTAAAGATGATTCCTGAGGTTTTATCTCCGCTGGAAGATGTTTCTATCGACATATTTAGAGGAGACGGCTTTCAAATCGGCATATCAAATGCCGCCTCTGCCTTGCGTTGTGCTCTTGCCATAAGGGCATGGTTACGCTGTCATAAAATTCCTGATTCAAATAAAAATAAAGTGCTGGATGCCAGACTAGCCATTGGGATTGGCACTTTTGACTATGAGTCAGAATCTTTATCAACCAGCGATGGGGAAGCCTACCGATTGTCAGGCAGACTACTTGATGAAATGAATAAGTCAAGACTTGAAATCATGACTCCATGGCCCAACGTGAACGAAGAGCTAAAATTATATAACGCTTTTGCCGACAATATCATTAACTCCTGGACTCAGAACCAAAGCAAGATTATTCTTCAGAGTTTAATCTCATCGACAAATCATTTCAAAATCTCACAGGATCTTGGCATATCGCGACAAATGGTGGACAAATCCCTCAGAGCATCAAAAGAGGAACTGATTGTTGCATACATAAAAAGATATGAATTTTTAATCAACTCACATATTAATCTATGATTGCAATACTACTAAAACTTGTTGCAGCACATCTTATCGGGGATTTTCTGTTTCAGACAGATGAACTATGCAAGATGAAATACAGCGACAATCTTTGTAAAAAATTATCCGGACTTGGATTTCACAGTGCCATTCAAGCATTGCTATCATATCTATTTATTGCAGAATGGACACTTTGGGTTATACCGACAATTATTTTTATAAGTCACTTCTTAATAGATTTTATCAAAGTAGAGTATCGAAGAAGAAATTTACTAACCTTAATGGCGGATCAACTTGCTCATTACTTTGTAATTGCACTGCTATGGTGGTATATCTGCATTAAAGGATGTGACGGCATTACCGAGGGAAATCTGCCTCTGTCTTTCTGGGCAATACTGACTTCATATATAGCAGTATTGGCTCCGACTTCCATTTTAATTAAGTCATTTATCGAATTTGAAGGTTGGATTCTCTATGAACCATCGAACACCAATGAACCAACTCGTCAAGCAGAAGAACCTCTGCAAGGTTTACCTAATGCTGGTAAATGGATAGGTTATCTTGAACGCATCCTCATTCTGACATTCATCTATACCGGGAATGTGGAAGGAATCGGTTTTCTGTTGGCAGCTAAGTCCATTTTCAGATTTGGAGAACTAAATAAAACTCGTGACATCAAAGTGACAGAATACGTATTAATAGGAACACTTGTCAGCTTCACTATTGCCATAATCTTAGGCTTTGGCGTTAAGTTGCTTATTGGTGCATAAGTTCTAGGGTTTTCCTTAAACTTATCTGGCGGCATTTCCACCCTCACAGTTTAGACACCATTCCCGCATTATGCTGAATTATCCCGAAATTTGCGGATTTCAAAAAAAATAAGTAACTTTGCCGTGCGTATACCCTCCAAAATTGCTATCCAGTAGCAATGAGGGTGCCCAAACGCGGGTAAGCCTCTGTAGTTCAACGGATAGAATAGAAGTTTCCTAAACTTTAGATAGGGGTTCGATTCCCCTCGGAGGTACAAAAAGTTGATTAAAAACACTAAAAAAAGCGTTATTAGTTGGCAATTAGCAAATTATTGACTAACTTTGTGGCGTTTTTTTAATAATTCTCATCACCGTGGGAAAGTTTACTGCATTTAAAGTTCAGTTGGCGTCGCTACACGACGGCCATCACGAACAGGATTTTGAGATTACGACAGAGTTCTTCAAGAATATGGAGAACGCTGACGTGTTGTGGTCTGACGTAAAGGTTCATCTTGACCTGATTAAGAAGAACGACACTTACGATTGCACATTCCACTGCAAAGGAATGATGCATATCCCGTGCGACCGTTGTCTTGATCCGCTCGATCATGAAGTAGACACCGAATACCATGTGATTGTGAAATATGGCGAAGACTATGACGACGGAGCCGACAACCTCCTCGTCATCCCCTACAGCAACAATTATCTCAACGTCGCGTATATACTTTACGACACCCTGTTGTTGACAATTCCGTTGCGTCATGTGCATCCCCAAGGGAAGTGCAACCGAGCCATGGCCGCAGCCCTCTCGCGCCACAAAACCGGCGGCGACGAGATGGACGAAGACCAATTCGATGACGCAGAACCCGAGATGCCGGAAGTTAACGACGATTGAGACAAAAATTTAATATAAACAAAATAAAGAAAATAAAGAAATGGCACATCCTAAACGCAGACAATCGCACACCCGTACGGCGAAGCGCCGCACCCACGACAAAGCTCTCATCCCGACACTCGCTATTTGCCCGAACTGTGGCGCATGGCACGTATACCACACTGTATGCGGCGAATGCGGTTTCTACCGTGGCAAACTCGCAATCGAGAAGACAGCTGAATAATTTTAAATACCTTTCATCATGGCAAACGCCAAAATTAGCGGTATAGCTTCTTACGTACCGGACGATATTCTCGACAACGAAATGCTGTCGCAAATGGTCGATACCACCGATGAGTGGATCACCACTCGCGTCGGCATTAAAGAACGCCGCATTCTTCGCGACCCTTCTAAGGGCTCAAGCTTCCTCGGCACTAATGCCGTTAAGAAGCTCCTCGAGGATACCAACACAGATCCGTCGGAGATCGATCTCCTTATCTGTGCCACCTCGAACCCCGACTATCGATTCCCGTCGACGGCTTCGGTTATTGCTCACGATTCTAATCTCTGCAATGCCTATGCCTACGACATCCAGGCTGCTTGCGCTGGCTTCATCGTGACGATGCAGGCCGCTCGCGCCTACATCATGTCGGGCCTTTACAAGAAGGTGATTGTGGTTTGCGCCGAAAAAATGTCGAGTATGACCGATTATCAGGATCGCGCCACTTGCCCCCTCTTCGGAGACGCTGCGGCGGCTGTTCTGGTCGAACCCACCGACGAAGAGGTCGGCGTTATCGACGGTGAATTCCATGTCGATGGCTCGGGTCTCGAACACCTCCTTATGAAGGCTGGTGGCTCGGCTAAACCCGCATCGCATGAAACTGTCGACGCCCGCGAACATTACATCTATCAAGAGGGCCGTTCGGTCTATAAACATGCCGTTAGCGATATGCTCGCATCTTCGCAGTCGGTTATGAAACGTAACGGTTTGTCAGTTAACGATGTAGATTGGTTCGTACCGCATCAGGCGAACCTGCGTATCATCGAGGCCGTTGGCGGTCGCATCAAAATCCCCACGGAGAAGGTGCTCGTCAATATCGAACATTTCGGAAATACTTCCGCTGCTTCGATTCCTCTCTGTCTTGATGAATACAAGAACAAACTCCACAAGGGCGATCGTGTTCTCCTTACTGCTTTTGGAGCCGGGTTTACTTGGGGCGCGATGTATCTCATCTGGGCCATTGACCCGAAATAGTTAATACATTGGTTTTATTTGATATGAAGGGCATCTGATTTTCTTCCGATGCCCTTTTTTATTGAACCATTCCACTTTCTAAGCGGTTTTACTATAGAAGTTGTGTGTGCTTTCTGTTTGCAGCAACTTCACATTTTATGAAGTGATCACCTCAATGAGGTGTGTCACCACTTTTGTAAAGTTTATACAACTTCATAATAAACGATAGAAGTTATGAATGAATTAAAGGATATGGAACGCTCGGAAGAGGCTGCTGTCAATGACCTCTCGAACCATCGCGCAGGTTTTGTGAATATCGTAGGTAACCCCAACGTTGGTAAGTCAACCCTTATGAATGATCTTGTTGGCGAACGAATCTCAATCATTACGTCGAAGGCGCAGACCACAAGACATCGTATCATGGGTATCGTTAACACCCCTGAATATCAGATTGTTTACTCTGACACTCCGGGCGTGTTGAAACCGAAGTATAAATTGCAGGAATCTATGCTTGGATTCTCGGAAGGTGCTTTGACCGACGCCGATATCCTGCTCTATGTGACAGACGTTGTCGAGGATCCTGAAAAGAATAAGGAGTTTCTGGATCGCGTAGCAAAGGAGACAATCCCTGTCCTGCTGGTCATCAACAAGGTTGACCTCTTGAAAGGCAACGGCGAACTCGAGGCTATTGTCGAGCAGTGGAGAAACAGACTCCCCAACGCGGAGATCTTCCCCACAAGCGCAACCGAGAATTTCAATGTCCTCAACCTCAAGGATCGTATCGTTTCTCTCCTTCCGCCATCACCGCCCTTCTTCGGTAAAGATGCTTTGACCGACAAACCGGCCCGTTTCTTCGTTACTGAAATCATCCGCGAGAAACTCCTCCTCAACTACGACAAGGAGATTCCTTACAGCACCGAAGTGATTGTAGAAAAGTTCGAAGAGAAGGAGAATGCAATCCACATCATGGCTGTTATCTATGTGGAACGCGACTCGCAGAAGGGTATCATCATCGGCAAAGGGGGCGACAAAATCAAAAAGATTGGCATCTCCGCACGCCATGACATTGAAAAGTTCTTCGGCAAACGCGTCTTCCTCGAACTCTTTGTTAAGGTCGAGAAGGATTGGCGCAACCGAGAAAATAAACTTCGCCAATTTGGCTATTTAGAATAAAACCACAAGTCTCTAAATTATGAGCAAACTAATAGCAATTGTAGGGCGGCCCAATGTTGGTAAGTCAACATTGTTCAACCGCTTGACGCAGACACGCCGCGCTATCGTTGATAACACGGCCGGCACCACCCGCGACCGCCAGTATGGCAAAGTCGACTGGTGCGGACAGGAGTTCTCGATCGTCGACACCGGTGGTTGGGTCGTTAACTCTGAAGATATCTTCGAAGAGGAGATCAACAAACAGGTGGAAATCGCCATCGAAGAGGCCGACGTTATCCTTTTCGTTGTCGACGCCTCAACCGGCGTTACTGACCTCGACGACAAGGTGGCGGCCATCTTGCGCCGTTCGAAGAAACCGGTCATTATCGTTGCCAACAAAGAGGATATCGGTGATGCCCGCTTCAATACTTCTGAATTCTATAGCTTCGGCTTGGGCGACCCGATCGGCATCTCGTCGGCCAACGGTTCCGGAACAGGCGAACTCCTCGACGAAATCGTTAAGGATATGCCCGAAAAAGATGACAACGATCTCACCGAAGAGAATGTGGCAAAATTTGCCATCGTTGGCCGACCCAACGCCGGCAAGTCTTCGCTTATCAATGCATTCATCGGCGAAGAGCGTCACATCGTAACAGATATCGCAGGCACTACTCGCGACTCTATCTATCACCGCTACAATAAATTCGGCTTCGATTTCTATCTCGTCGACACAGCCGGTATCCGCAAGAAGCAGAAGGTGAACGAAGATATCGAATACTATTCTGTGATTCGTTCAATCCGCGCCATTGAGGCCTCTGATGTCTGCATCCTCATGATCGATGCAACTCGAGGCATTGAAGGTCAGGACGCAAATATCTTCAGCCTCATCCAACGCAACCGTAAGGGCTTGGTGGTGTGTGTCAACAAATGGGACCTCGTCGAAGATAAGTCGCTCACCGCGCAAAAGCATTTTGAGCAGGCCATTCGCTCTCGCTTTGCACCATTTACCGACTTCCCTATCCTCTTCACATCTGCCCTCACAAAACAACGCATCTACAAGGTGCTTGAAACTGCAGTCCAGGTGTTCGAAAACCGTCGTCGCACAATCCCCACCTCACAGCTCAACACCTATATGCTGGAGCAGATTGCCATCACGCCGCCGCCCAGCAATAAAGGTAAGTTCGTGAAGATTAAATATGTGACTATGCTTAAGGATGCCATCATCCCAACTTTTGTATTCTTCTGCAACCTCCCGCAATGGGTAAAAGAACCATACAAACGATTCCTCGAAAACAAAATTCGTGAGCAATGGGATTTCAATGGTACGCCTATCGCAATATTTATGCGCGAGAAATAGTTTTTTTCGAAAAAATAAACTAACTTTAAAGCCGGATTGAAAAATCCGGCTTTTTTATTTTAC